>SDBU01000150.1_pt1 | contig 96030 bp, 147 predicted proteins | sample 2277071 | NCBI WGS metagenome assembly SDBU01 (sample SAMN10397929, study PRJNA504765) | marine sediment metagenome | isolation source: marine sediment core GS08_GC12, 126 cmbsf | place: Arctic Ocean: Gakkel Ridge, Loki's castle | collected 2008
ACTGCTGCTACGTTCTGAGCCACCGCAGCGTGGATCGGGATTCCCGTCCCGCCTTCCACCACAAGGATCGTGCTGTTGGTGATTGTCGTCGTGTCGTCAGCAAGCAATGTAATGCAAGCCTGGTTATTGGTGTCGATACTGAGGAAACTGTCTTCAATCGTCGCTCCCTCTACTCGCCATGGTAGATCGGCACCTTCTGAGACGCATCTGATAAGTGTACCGGATAACACGCCGTCCACTCCATTCCCAAACGACTCACGGCCAGCAATACAGTCCTCAGCATAGCCCGAAAATTCACCACGATAACCAAAGGACTGGTTCCCGCTACGGCAGCGGATATATGTACCGGCCACCACACCGTAAAAATCCCCAAAACTCTTCTCGCCCGCTTCACAGTCTTCAAAATAACAATCACTATCAATAGTTTTGCTCACAGAACTAAATCCAAACGAAGCCCCCCCAGGATCGAAATGATCCGTATCTCCTATGGAACGGCAACGGACCAAACGACAACCGACAGCATCACCCCCTTGTCCAATAAAGGAAAACGGCCCCGCCTCGCAATCGTACATAGTCGCGGAGAACTCACCGAAGGCATCGGCACCGCCTGTTAGATTTTCCAAGCCCTTGGCAACAGCAACACCAGCTCCCGTTCCTTGCGGAACCAGAATAACCAAAGCTATTGCAGCCGGAGTCATTATAATCTTCGTTGTTATCTCGATTGCTGTGGAAACGGGAGCACTAGCACCATCAGTTTCCAACGTCACCTCAATATTTACTGCCGGTGCACCTGTAACGGCGACACTGAGAGGGACATTGTTGCCCGGAGGGTCGATATACGTAACAGTAATAGCATTCCCCAAAGCACCCGCGAATGACGCGGTGTACAATATCTCGGCATTCGCTACTCCCATCGTTGTCAGTAACGTAGCCTTAACAGCAGCAACACTACTTATTCGCCATGCACCTGAATTCGCTTTGCAGTTCATCCAAGTCCCGTACACATGTCCCGCAAACGCAACCGGATAGTGAGGATTCGCAGGTTCCTGGTAAGTACGTATCCAGAAATACATCTGCTCATAATTAGAGCCGGCGTTCCCGGTGCTACCTGCCGTACAATGAAAAGCATGGTACTCATCAAAAGTGGAATTAGTATCGTTCAACTGAGCGATCGCAAATCCCTTCAGTTGTATAACGTTGGCAGATTGTTCGATCGTGGTAGTGGCAGATTCCTCGTTGTATACTTCAGTTTTCGGCGGCCGATAATATATTAGAAGACTCGGCCCCAAACCGCCCTCGGGATCATAGTCGATTGTGTTCCGATTGCCGCCGTCCTCCGGCTCCAACGCAACCAAACCAATATAGTTAGTATCCAACAGCAATGCAGTACCATCTGCATCATGGTCCGTCACATTGTAACGTCCCGGCGGTATTACTACCCATACCCAGTCCGTCGACGTAGGACTCATCCCCTGAGCAACAGCATAAGCAGCCCGCAAAGCAGTCCCGCGATCCGTGTCACTCCCCGTGTCGTCAACCAACACCGATCTAGTGACCGGAAACTGTCCCATATTCTTTGCAGAAATCGGGGCAAGCGTGAACGATCCTACAAACCCCGTCGGATTCTGTCCATCCACCGCCAGCGTGGCAAATACTGCATAAGTTGCACCACCGACGAACCCGTTCGCTATCGTCGCAGCAATTGCTATCTCATGGCAGCCAGGCGGATAATTCGCATGAGTGAGCAACGTAGCGGCACCACTCAATACAGGAACAGCCGCCGCAGCAGACCCCGCAAGCCGTACATCAAAAACCGGTGTAGCCCCATCAGCCCCCGACCCACTAGTATCATTGGAACCAAACCAGAAATAAACGGTCTGCTCGATTGTGGCGTGCTGGTGTATACTCATAGCAGGGCCCCATCATACAAATCGGCTCCGAGGTTGCTTCCCTGAAATTGATTCATTATTGCCCCTACTTCCACAAGCGGTTCGTCTTCAAGCCGCAGAATCTCAAGCGGATCGCCGTAGAGTTGCTGAATTTCGTTGGGTACCAACGCTCGCCTCCAAAAACCAACCTCCGCCAATGCACCATGAAAATAAGTTGCGATGCTAGCCATGCGTGCTATCGTGACGTTTCCCAAAGTACTAACTGAACCAGTCTGTGCTGCAATATTGTCTTGAGTTCCCGTTACCTTGCCGTCCAGATAACGCTTGGCGAGATTCTGATTGCGATCGAAAACAAGAGCGACGTGATGCCACTGCCCTACTGTTGCCTTGTCTCCGTCTGTCGACAGCACGATTTGTCCGGAAGTGTCGGTCTCCAGAATCCCGCTAATTCCTCGGCCGGAATGGATCGTGACAGCCATCAGAGGATTGTCCCCTCCAGCACCAAACGCAAACATAGCCTCTAGTGTTCCGCCCGGAGTATCCGCAAGACGGAGCCAACAGCTGATCGTCGCTGATTCGCTGGCCAACAACGTGGGGAATCTAGTGCTGTCGATAGCGACGTAATGGCCTGCACCGCCAAGGTCTAACGCCTGTCCCAAACGTGGATGCCCTGCGACTATCCAATCGGTTGCAGGAGTCATGCCTGTTAGCGTTCCGACATTCTGCAAGCCCGATTGATCTCTTAGCATCAATCCAGTAGGACCGAGTCCTGTGCTCCACAACCCGACAAGTCCCTGCCGCAAGTTGGGATTCGCAGGCAGCCCATCGCGTGGAGCAAAGCCGTCTGCGTAACTCGGGTTGATAAGGCCGGTGCTCACTACTGAATCTCCGGAATCACGGGAGTCAATACGATGTGAGTCTCGTCCATTTCCGTTGCCGTTGACCGAAATGCTGTAGATGCCTTGTTGACAACAATCAACGATCCATACCTGTATGGCATAGCAAGGTTGCCAACCACTGTCGTCTTGTTGACCACCTGACTCAGTACCGTCATCGCCCCGATGAATTTCAACTGCGGCAAGCCAGCAACCGCAAACACGGCATCGGCTCCAGACGCATTGCCGGAATTGCCTGTTGCAGCAGCAGAGTTGGGTGAACCATTCCACCAAAACTCCACCGTACCTCCGGCAGCAGGGGCTGTCTCAAACTCAATGCACGCACCCAACAACCATTCTCTAGGCCATGATGCCCCAAGATCGGCCGTCTTGTCGGATTGCCTGGCAGCAGCAGCAGCCACACCCGTAAGATCAATCTGCACTTGCACCGGAGAAGGCGAAGTGATGCGCAGATCGTTTGCCGCTGTAAAAGGCGGCCCTGCACCGGCGTTCGGGAAATCTGTCACGTCCCTGAACAACAGTTGAGCGGCGTTGACTCGCAATACCTGTTTGGCTCCCATTGCAATCCTCCCTACAATTTCCCTACAATATACGCAATCTACCCCCAAAATACAATAGGTATCTGTAACCTAAACAGCATCGTCCCAATCATCAACTCTGCTCCCCCTTGTGTGTTCCTTCTCAATGTCATCGCACACATCGTAAAATTCCCTCAAATCATCCGGCATATCATCGATTTCCTTTTGGGTCAACGGTTTGTTGTCCATCATCGCTATCTCGTCGTCCGGCATCAACCTGTTCAACCCTCCCATCAATTCCACTGCCTGCGGCAAGCAGATCACCAAAGCAGTTCCCACATCGGCATGGCCGTACTCATCCGACACCGCCTTCAATTTGTAACCAGACGGAGGAACGTGAACGATGCTGAACTTGCCCATGTCCCTTCGCAACCTGCCCTCCACATCATCGTAGCACTGCAATCGCCCGTCCTTCACCACCTGAACGAAGCACGTCGCCATGTCGGTCAGGTTCTTTGGACTGGAAAACGACATCTCTTTCATAAACAATCCGGCAGATCGCAACCGTTGGGCCATGAACGATCCACCGGCGGCCGGGTCATACCAAAACGACTTCAGATTGAATGTCCTTTGCATCATCAAGCAAGTCTTCTCTACATCCTTAGAATCCACTTCCAGTTTATTCTTATCGTTCGGTATCGATGGTTCCCATCCCTTCAAATATCCAACCTTCAACAACTGCTCCACCCGATTCACTCCCACCACAATTGCCCCAGAATGGTCGTGGGACACGCCCAGATCGAGACCGGCTACGTACTGGTAACCCAATTCCGGGGCCGTGACAGGACCATCCAGCACAAAGCATCCGTCAATCATCGCATCGTCCACGGCACCACCGGACCCACTTATCCACAACCCCTGCCACAATCGCTTGAATTCTGCCCCTATCGGGTCTCGTCTCTTGGCTTCTGCTACATCGGCTTCGCTCACCCACGGTGACCGTTTGTTCCAGATATGCACACTCCATCTTTCCTTATTCGCCAAAGCATTCTTTCGCCACAATTCGGCCTTCGTTCCTTTCACACCAGCATTCGTACTCACTACCACAACTCCCATCGGCACCCCGTCGGCGTTGTTCATGTGGTCTTCCATCGCCTGCCACTTGGCAACGTGCACCAACTCGTTCAAAATCAACAGATCGGGAGTTTCCCCATGAGCCCCGCCCTTGGAATCGGTCGCTTCGATCCTGGTCCAGACCGTGCTTCGTTTCTTCCGATTCACCACCGAATTCTGCTGGACTTCGACCAGCCTGTTCAACCAAGGATTCCAGTGGATGATCTCCAGAACACGTCCTCGAATGATCCCCGCCTGCCTCTGGTGAGCGGCACAGACCTGGATCTTCAACGGTTTCCGAGAAAAAGCCATCAACCACAATATACAAAGGGCAAGGTCAGAATCCTTCGCGGCCTTCTTCGTTCGCTCCATCCAGAAACGCCTCTTCGGGGGCATATCACCTTCACGAATCGCATGGAGAGAAGGGGACAAGTCTCGGAAGAAATCCATCTGGAAATCGGCGATGCAATCACCGAAGGGCACGGGGCCATGGGCAGATGGAATCACTACACCCTGAACGAAGAACAGAAAATCTTCGGAGGCCCGTTGTCGATAAGCAGCTTCAGCCTGTGCGGCGTCTGACGCCAGATCGGGTTTGGTCATTCGATAGGAGCAGGGGGTGGGACCGGTGGGGGCAACGGAGGTTCCGTTTTGGGCGGACCCAGCCAAACACTTCCCAGGCTTTTTGACGAATCCGACGAATTGCACAAGACAAGCAGCAAAATAACAAGCAGCAAAACTTCACTCATAACATCTCCTCGACGCTTTTATGATACCTTGTGGACGCGGTGCTCCCGGTTTCCCATACAAAATCTCTGCTTCTTCTCTTAGATCCTGCTGCAATCGTTCGGTCTTTCGTTCAATCCCCAACCTCAACTCCACCACCACATACCGCCACTGGATTTTCAACCCACACGAACGGCATTGCTTGGCATCAACACTGATCGTATCACCGCACAACGGGCATGTATCCATTACTTTGACCCCTTCTCTGAGATTAAAATCGGATCTTTGTACCTGATTGGCAACCCAAGCTCCTCTGCAATCTTTGTCTCGGCACCCACACCAACACTCGTTGACCACCCCAACAAACGTAGAATCCAAAATTCCTTGCACTTCCCCAGAAAAACACGATCAAACTTCTCCCAAAATTCCCATTCCTTCGGCAATGAATATGCCTCAGCTATCGGATGCATGTGAGCTATGGGAGAATAAATCACCAGCCCTTTCTCCATGTAGAACCCTGCCGCCCTACAGACATCCTTGAACCGCTGCTCACGAACCTCCCGCGATGGATCAGAATAAGGAGAGGCTAGATAGATCACATCACTCACTGCCAATCCTCCTTATCCACCTGATTCTTCTGCTTTGGAGTCAATGATCTTCAATAACCGCTCGATGTGCCCACGAGCCACCGAACCATCACCACCTTTATTACTGACTACGAACCTCCTCACCTCTTCAACGACTTTCTTTGCTTTTACACCATCCTTGACCTTCTCAATAAAGGCAAGGAATTTCTCAAGTGTCTTCGGGTAGAGGCAGATCCATGCAGTGCATTTATCGTCTACCCAAGCCGTCAATTTCACATGGGAGCGATCACAACCAGTTTGATCTTCAGCATACACCCCATCACCCAAGTCAACCATTTTCTTTTTGACCTCATTCATTACCTTGCTCCTTTGAATCTTTGAAACTCCCGGTATCCAACCACCTACGCATCGTGGCAGCTAGAGCCTTGACTTGATCTTGGGAAAGCCATACCTGCCCTATTACAGTGCTGCAACACCCCAACCGCAATACCGATCCGCTATTCGAGACATAACACCTATCACCCACACCGTCCTCGAATTCGACTCTCTCCTTCCCTTCACGAATCAACACCTCCCCAAGACTAGGCTCATCGGGTTTGGGTTCCTGCTTCTCTCGCTTCCCGTCCACCTCAGCTCTTTCGACATACGCAAGCCTGTTATGCAATCGCCCACATCGCCCACCCAATTCCTTGTTCTCACCCAACAAGTCCGCATTTTGTTGGGAGAGAATGTCTGAAGCAACTTTCAACTCCTTGTTACGTTCCCTCAAACGACACGATTCTCGATGGGCACTATCCCTCTGGGAAAGACAAGTCACCGCCCGTTTCGTTTCCAGTTGATTCTCGGTAGCCCACCTCTCAATTTCTTCGTGCAACCCCTTATTCTCTTCCTTCAATCTCGTCGCTTTCTCTCGAAGGTTTTTCCATGGTATACCACCAGCAGAAGCGTGTTGGTTCAGAGCTAGTTGCTTGTTCTCAGATTCCAATTCCTGAACTTTCTCCCGCAACTTCTGATTCCTAGTTTCCAATGCTTGCCGGCTTACGATCAACCTCTTATGCTCATCCTGCAACACACCTATCTCCTCCCTTAACTTTTCCCGTAACGTCTTGTTTACAGCCCTCAACCCCTCCACCTTGAAATCCAATTCCTGGATTCTCTCTTCTGCCAATCTACAAATCTCACCCGTATCTGACATATCTTGCTCCTTTCGATTTTCAGTAAAAGCACCGGGGAGGCGGGTTGACGCTTGGCGACTACCACACCATCCCCGATGCAACCAAGGGCGGTGCCCGCTATTGGCGACGGACAGTACGCCTTTCTTCCATCCGTGCCCTGGCTTTCACGATAGCCTTGAACGGTGCCTTGACCACCTTCACGGTCACCTCCTTGGCTCGCTTCAACGGCCTACGCCTCTCACACGCATCCATCGAAGCTGCCAGACAGAACACGCAGAACAAAACCAACACGGAAACGAAACCCTTCATCGATCTTCTCCTATCAAGGTATTGCCCCATTGCTATTATACCACCGCCACCACCGAATTCTGCTCACCCTTTCAGTTAGTGTTCTCACGTTTCTAACTCTCTTCCGCAAACGTACTCTTGTACCCTGTCCGCACCTCCAACACCAGATGGGCCAGATCATGCTGCATCAAAGACGCCAATCCTTCCAATTCATTCAACAACTGCCTCTTCAGTTCCGGTCTGGTCCAGCTCTTGGCCAACCTCGCATCCACTTCCACTATCCTGTTTGCTGTTTCCTGTATCCCATTAACAGGATGCCGCAATGGGTATTCACTCAATTTCAACTCCGTTTTTGACTCTTCACCGGCAATGGCTTCTTCTATGCTCATTTCAACCTCCGTTTCCTTTCGGTATCGTTTGCGGTTCTTCTTCAAGGGCTTCATCCGTTCCCCTTCCCTGTTCACCACTTTCGATCAGTCTGGCCTCGACTACTTCAGGTCTCCCATTGGACTGTGCCGACAACCTCAATCGATCCAAAGCCATCTTGGCAGCCAGCACTTCATTGTCAGGAGCATTCAGGAACACATTCACAATAGAACGATCCTCAGCAAACCCAGAACTTCTGTCCCGTTTGACATCTGGATACAGACCCTGCAACTTGGCACACTCCACTATGCATTCCTTCATGACCCTCAAGTACGTTGCATCACCTGGTTTCCTTTCTGCTATCTCCCCTTCTCCATCACAAACCGGGCACGCATTCTGTTTTGGTATGTACCCAAACCCTTTGCAGTGCTTGCAACCAAATACCCTCCACTTGCTTATCTCGTAGTCATCTGATGCTTCCTGTATCCTTTTTTCGAGTTGCTTTATTCGCCTTGCCAGCCTTTGCTTCCCGGTCTTCTCATCTGTCTTGGCCCATCGAGTCCTGATGATTTTTACATCGTTGGAGATCGTCATGTCTGTTACGTTCAACTGCAATGCCATCCACCATTGACGGGTCTCCCCATTCACTATCATCCTCTCGACTTCGTTTATTCGCACCCTCTGCTTGTACTGTTCTCCAATCCTTCTTCTTCCTATTGTTCTCATCGCATTGCCCTGCTAAACTTTTCGTAAATCAGCCTCTTGGTACATTCTACCTGTTTTTCTTTTCCTTTACAATACCCCCATTAGTAGGGGTTGGTTCCACCTGTTTGCCCACTGATTCTTCTCCTTCCGCTGCCTCGGCAGCCTCTCGTGAGTTGTGGCAATTCTCGCCAAATACCGACAAGTAGCGTGTTCCACCACGATAATCTGCTAGTCGTACCGCGCCAGTGTTACTTATCGACTCCACTTCCCACCAATCCCCGTTACACAATAGCTTCATCCCCGGCATCACCGGCACATCTTGCACCAGTTTGCCGTCGAGGAGCCGCCAGCACTTCGGCAGCTTGTCGATTATGGCTTGGAGCCGCGCTATCTCACGGCGAGCCGCACAGAACACCGGCCACGTCTGGCCGGGATACATCTCACGCCAGTCTTCCCAATCAATTGGCTTTTCCATCGCCTTCTCCTTTCGCTGCTTCGGCAGCCTCTCGTGTGCTGGAGCATAGATCTACCACCCGGTAAAACCCACCGGGAAACTCGGCCCACCATCGCTTCTCACCGCTTCCGGTCAACCAATGCAATTCGGCATACAAAATACGTTTACTCTGAACAATCGTCCCTTCATGCTCACACCAGACATTGTCAACGTTAGGAACTACCGATACGTCGTCCGCTGTCTTCGCCAGCTTGTCGACAATGGCTCGCAGCCGCTTCACTTCGTCAGCGAGTACACGACAATCCTCTTCGGCCACCGACGGCGAAGCACCCCGTGCGGGATACCTCCGCTGCGACAATCGTGCTCGTTTCAACGCATTCGCTACTTCACCCATCGTCTTCTCCTTTCAATCCCTTCATTATCCCTTGCAGATAAGGGTCTCGCTTGCCGCCTCCTCCCTTGGCTGCTTCGGCAGCTTCACGTGTGCTGTAGCAATCGCTGACAAGCACTGGTTTAACGAGCAGATGTTCCGTTGCCGCTGGTCGGGCCTTTCCGGTGGTAATTAAGTAGCATTCGCCGAATTCCGGATGCCACACGTTGTCAACGTTAGGAACTACCGATACGTCGTCCGCTGTCTTCGCCAGCTTGGCAACCGTGGCTTCCAATCGCCGTCCGGTTGGCCAGCAGCCCTCTCAGGGCCGCTTTGCAACAATCCACAGCTTGGCCAATCTTCACGTCCTGCACCCTATGCAACTTGGCTTGCAGCCGCTCAATCTCGTGTACCAACACCTCAAGCAGCGCCGGGGACGAGCAACAGACACCCTCTCGCTCCCCATGATTCGCGAGTTGTCGCTTGACGGCGTGGATAGCTTCGTCGACGTTCATCACTCTTTTCCTTTCATTGTCTCGTCCAACAGCAGCACCGCCCTCGCGATTGCCAGGGAGAGGGTGTCGGCAGAGACGTGGAGGCTGCTAAACTCCAGACTGAGATGTACATGCACCCCGTAACTATTCCAGGTGATCTGCGGACAATAGGGCCTCAACCACCTCAACGGCAATCCAACGGCCACCCCGTCGTCAGTCGAGAAGGGCGGGGTGGGCTCGATACGGGCCTCCTTACATGAGTCCCATACTACCAGGCCCTTCTCCGCCCGCCCGCACACACTAATATTAGCTCCCGGATTATGCAGTACACACAGTCGCCAAGTCTTTACATCTCTTCGACCCCCACAACACATCTTCCTCGGCACCCACCCGATTACCTTGCCAACCAGTGCGTCAGTCTCCGGGCCGGCTTTGAGGGTTTCGATTTCAGTTTGGGTCATTAACCTCACCTCCCCTCGCTGATTCAGCCATCTCATCGTTTATTGACCCCAGGTTTTCAATGAACTGACGATACCCACTGGGCACATATAATTCACTCTCAAACCGACGCCACCATTCCTGTTTCGTTTTGTCAGAGGGAGGCCACTGCCCGTGGTAATACTCACACACGGGGCAATCATACAGGTATGGAGCATCGCTATTGCATTCCGGGCACAAATTCCACCATAGCCGCCACCGCCCGTTTTGCCTGCGTAGCTGTATCCAAATCCAATTAACAATCCACCTCATCACTCACCTCCCGCCGCGGACGCGGCTACATATCTGTCATCCACCATGACTCTGCTTGTCTCTGTAAATCCATCAAACCCCGTTCAACACTAGTCTTGTCCCGATAAACCCCAGCCTTCTTTCCGGAATAATACGGCTGAGGCGACAAGCTGATACCGATATGAGCAATATAACAGCGGTGCTTTCGACACAAGGCGGCATACTCAACGATGAATGCCGAAAGATTGCTCCTCACCCGATCACGACGGCGACGACGATTGTAATCTTGCCGTTTTTGTGCCTTACGGCGAATTCGCCGTTGTAATTTCTCTTCTTTCGACACAGCACTTCTGCCTCTTCGGGGCATCACTCACCTCCCGCCGCTTCTGCGGCCAATGTGCCAAACAAATCACAACCACATCGGCACAACTCCAATCCCCGCCCACCGTGTCCGTCTTCATACTGCTGCGTTGGCTTCGTCTTGTACACCCTGCTGCACGAGAAACAGTAATACCAATACCCCTTGGCTATGACCTCATCGCGTGTCATGGCTTCTCTCCTTCCGCTTCCACGGCTAACGTGCTACACATTTCACAACTCAATGATCTTTCCAATCCTCAAGTCTTCCATATGAGTCACGATGACAAATTGAATCCCCATGTCTTTCGCCAATCTTTCCACCATTTCCTTCACCCGCGGCCGGTAATCGACACTAACAAACCGAAACGGCTCATCCAGCACAACCAATTGACGAATCGGAGGCTTTGCCAACTTCAAACAAGCCAACCGCAAAGCAAAAGCCGCCACGTCAACCACACCACCTCCGCTGGCCGTCAACGGATCAACTTCCAACCCTCCCCGTACAAAAGATAATTCTGCCTCAGTTCGCCCCCTCTTCCGATCAAACGTGATTCTGAATTCGTAAGGCTCGTCGAACACCGATTCCAAGCACCTGGAAACCACCCCCGCTATCCTGTTGTGCACCACCTGCTGGACCACTTTTGCCACCGTCTGGAGTATTTGCTGGGCTTCTTCCGTGTTTGCACATCGTTCATCGGCCTCTATTTGTTCTAATCGAGCCACCTTCGCAGTTTGAACAACTGCCCTGTGCTCAACCATTATGCTAGCCATGCGTCGCTTGTGTCGATCCAGTGTTGTGTTCACCTTTTCACTCCTTTGTCTTTATCACAATTTCCCTTTCCCCATTACTGCGGTAAACTTTCAATCCACCCATTCCCCTTCAACGTAAACATCTGTCGTAACGCGCATTTCCCAACTATTAGCTTCCATTATCCATTCCTTGATTGCCCTTATCATGCATCTATCCTTCCTTCTCCGTTCCCTCTTTCGCTTTACAAACTGAAAGAATGCCGGCAGATTCATCCCATTTCCTCCAACTTGTCCCCCCACTCCTCCTCAAAACCGGCCAGAGCCTCCTCAAACACGGTCTCGGCCTCTTCCTCTTCTCCCCGCAACTTTTCCAACAATTCCTTAGCATCCTCCAAAGAAACGCAATCATAATCCTCCCTCAATTTTGACGTTAATTGATCGAGGGCTCCCTTGGCCCGTTCAGCATCCGTTCGCAGCTTGTCGGCCCGTTTTTTCAGCTTCTCGTATTCTTCGAGTTTCAATGTCATCCTTTATTCTCCCGTTATTCCCAGAACCAATTCTTTCACAGTCTTGTCTACTCCCTTGTCATCCAAGTATCTTTTTACAGCTTCTCGAAAATCCAAAGCATCCACGCCCAATTCTCTCAGACCCGTCATAAACTCCTCCAAGTCTGGCCAACCTTGCTCTTCTAATCCCTTCATTGTTTCTCGTGGCAGGAATTTATCCTGCGACGTGTCTAGGTTATGAGACCGGATCGAACCATCGGAATACAACAATCCTACCTGCGGCTTGTAATCGATCTCATCTGCTTTCCGTCGCATCAGCGTCCCGCAGTTGGACACCGTGCAATCACCCACTTGCTTGGTGAATCCTTGATGATTGTCTCCAATCACCGCTACATCATAGCCTTGCAATCGCTTTGCAATGTTGGGCAGGTGAGCTTCCTTCGGGGCCCCGGGATAGCCATTCTCCTTGTTGGTGTAGATGTATTGATGGATAACAGCTACACAAATCTTCCCCGATTTGTTTCTTTCCCAAACAGAATTCTTCAAAGAATGAATCCCAAAACCCCAAGGAAAAGGGAAACAAAGTAAACTTTCCAACTTGGCTGACATAGTATCAGGTCTCAGATTTACAATTTTTCCTGCTCTTACCAACGTCCAGTAAGCCGATCGCTCCAAGTCCTCATATCGATGATAAGGCAAATCGTGCTGACCCGGAATCGCATACATTTCAGGCAGATGATCGATAGCCCAATTGATAAGAGTAGGGCTAGAATTGTGCCTATCGAAAATATCACCAGCACAGAGAATTGGGCATTTGTATTTCCTCTGCAATCCCGTCAACTCAAACAGCGGCCGTTGCATGGCCGCAAACCAATCGGGTTCGGCAGAACGGGCCACCGGGGGTCTTTCCGACAAATGCAGATCGGCACAAAGCAAGGCAACTACTTCGCTCATTCCATGTACTCCACTTGGATGTAGACGACCTTTCCGATGAATCGCTTCAGCGTCTTGTCACATCTTGCATGTTCGTACACACCACCCGCATCGAACTTGATCACAGGATATTTTTCATAAGGATCGTTATCTTCCACGATCTTTGCCCGATAACGATCCTTTGACGACCTGTCATGCAACGATACCCAAACTGCACCAACACCGGCTGGAATGTCAAACAATTCACTGACTTCTTCATGCTCAAATATTTTAGCCTTCCCAGGAATACCTTCCCAACACGACCCCCTCCACCGAAATTTTCTCTGCAACAGCAACATCGATCTTGTCTCCCTTTTGTTCAAGATATTTCTGAACCACACAACGGACAGCGACCGTCCATCCTCTCCTTTAATATATCCTCGGCTTCACGAAATTCTGCGTACCTGTTGCAAGACTTCGTGGTTTTGTCCAAACACTCCTCCACCAACCCCTCCAGCTTTTGCCTCTCTTCCAACACCTCACGGTAACTCTCGGCAGCAGCATCTAGTTGAGCCATATCAGGGGCTTCTATCCCCCCCAATTCCGTTATCTGCTCTACGATCTTCAGCAACCGATGCCGTTTCTGGGCCACCAACTTCAGAGCCCTGGCAACGGATACCACCTTTCTAGCCCCTCTGCCCGCTTCTGCTAAGCAGTAGTACCGATCCTCGTGTTCCACCACCTGATCTATTACTCGCCCTAGATCAGCCGTTCTCGTGGCCAGACGGGCATGATTGGCCTCTGCCCGTTCCACCTCCTTCAAATCCCTCCCAGCTTCCGGAACCCACTGGACGGCCTTCTTTGCCTCTCTTGCCTTTCGATTCCTATCGGTAGCCGTCTCCAAAATCAACCTGGCTTTTGAAGCTTGCCTGGCTGCCTCGGAAAGTGACTCATCAATCACGTCCAGATCGACTATCGCATTCAGACTGCGAGAAACCTGCCCAGCCGTGTCGGCCAGCCAGAACGGAGAATCATGCTGGCCCTGAAAATTCACCGGGGACACGTTCAACAGTTTGGCTATCGGATCGGGGACGTTCTGACCGAACGAATTGAACCGCTGGACGTCCAACAGGTAACTGTTCTCGGAGTTGCTTCGCTTGCGTGTTATCTCGTGACCGTCGACTGACAACTTGACTTCGCAGAACTTCGCACCGCTGCGGATGAACGATTCCCCGCTCGGCTGATTGGTCGCAACCCATTTCAACGCCCGTATGATTGATGATTTTCCAACGTCGGAAGGCCCAACGATGGTCGTGACATGCGGATCAAGCTCCAAGTCTAGCTTGGCGTGTGCTTGGAAGTTTCGGATTTTGATTTTCGTCAGCATGTCAACAATTCACGATTATGAAAGTGGTACTTGCATTCGCCGGATACCCCTTCTCTTTTAGATGATCCATCATCATCCCACACCTCAATTTTGAAACTTCATTGCACTTAAAGCGTTCACCGATCTTACAGTCTTCAAGCATCCCATCAATAATCACACGGTCATCAAGACTCGCCACCGTTCTTTCCACCCGCAACTCCCGTATTCTTTCTATCAAACACTGTCGCTGAGCACCTGTCAAAACAGACCGCAATTTCACATTTCTGCGACGGTGATCATCTTGACACAATTGTTCAGCCAAAAACAACTCTTCATTCCGGACAAAACCAAAAAATACATTGGGATATTTACTCCGGCGGCATTGCTCCGAATGCCAATTCCACACATACCATTTGAGTCTATTGTCTTTCCAGACTCTATTGATCCACCACCAATTAGAAGTCTCTATCACAATCATCCCAGGCTTTTCAATCTTCAGGGGCTTCTCAGCTTTGGAAGCCTTCCCAACCAACCCACCGAACAGGGGCAATCCCGCCACGGCTTGCAAAAACATACGACGTTTCATCTTTTAGTCTCCCTTATTGATAGAACTTGTCCCAAACGTTTCCTCTTTCAACTCCAACTCCATGACGGCATTCACACACATTAAAACTACTATCCTCAATTCATGTCGCATCTTTTCCTTACTTTTGACACTTTTCTTCACTTCATCCCAAAAATTGTCAAGTGCCCTCAAAATCACGGCATACGCTTCGTATTCCGAATGAAGAGATAGGAAGGTTCCACAAGATCGTTCGGCTACCCCCAACACTTCACTCAAAAATATCTCGGCCTTGTTTCTCTGATTTTGATCAAGCATTCTGTAACTCCTCTTCACAAAGACTTAACAAAAAACACGCATCCGCCTCGTTATCGTCTACAATATCCTTATCCGGCCACTGCTCCCTCGCAGCCGCCAGCATCGCTTCCTTGTCTCGTTTCTTTCCCTTCTCCGGTATCGCGTGCTTTTTGATCGCAGACAGGTTAAACGAACAGCACTCCAACCCCTTCGTCGTCACGACCAGACGCTCGATGACTGCTTGCAACTTCGTTTGCAGCTTTACACCGTCCAGGTTGATCTTGGGGCCGCTTGCAGCCGTGACGGCTTCAAACGCTATCACGTCGATACCGACCCCGTTCAGTACCTCCAGCAGCTTGCTTTCAAAACGTATCAGACGCATCCCGCTGGATTCGTCCTTGCGGATGGAAAGATCGAAGGTGCCGGACGATCCGTTGGAGTGTGCCCAGCCGGTTTTCGTGCCGAAGTCGAGTGCGAGTATTTTGAGTTTCATGAGTCTTTGAAATGCTCCTTCACAAACGCCAGGAAAGTCTCCTCGACGACGAACACCCGCTGCTCTTGTGCCATCCTGAATCGACCCTCTATATCCGTTTTCCTCTTCTTCCTGTAAGTAACTACGAATCCATTCAAGCACCTCTCAATCGTCATCCTACGATTGTCCCAGCACGATTGTACATCTCCCTCTGCCTGCGATACGTCGCAATTCTCTTTGGTCATTTTTCACCCTTTTCTATTTCTTCGGTTACCTTTTGCAAAGAACGCTCCAAATATTCACTCTTCATTTCCCCGACGGCCTTGTCAAACTTCTCGGCATCCTTCATATCACCCTTAATAGACTTCCAACACCTCTTGCAAAACACTTCCCGACCAGTATCACCCGACATCCTCCATTCCTTCGGGCAGGGAATTGTCTGAGAAACTCGAAACAATCCACCGCATTCATTGCACGGGACCTTCCCGGCATTCTCCCGTTCTGGGCAGATATGAAGGCTTCCAAACAGCAGCTTGTTCATCTGGACCAACTGACCACAGAAACCGCACCGCTCATAAATCTTTTTGCCTACAACGATCATTTTGCCTTATCCTCTTCACTAGCCCTCATATGCTCCACAATCTGCTTGGTAGTCCAAGCACAGCCGGGCGGCAAAGCAAAATCCAACGTGGTATGATCGCCCATCCTTTCGGCCAACTTCTTCAGGTCTATCGAAACGACGGATAGACCGTCCTCACTTCTAAAAAGGACCACGCAACCGTCCTCGTACTCTTGTAGGACTTGTCTCATTTTTCGGTCTCCTTGTATTTCATTATAATGGTTCCCAATCATTTCTTAGTTCCAGCCGATCGTCAGGCTCATCCCTAGAAAGCAACAAATCAACCGTATCATCATCATACAGTTTCTGTAAACTGTCTTTAACGTGAATCATCATCGCCAGTATACTTGACGTAACAAACGGACCTACATCACACCTTATCCCATACAACTTCCGATCCCAAATAAGCTTACCGTTCTTCTTATACATTCCAAACGTATACCATTCCCTTTTAGGACCTGGACAAGTTTCTTCTACCCACCTACTTTCACTAAATAATTTACCAGTAACGGATGTTACCACTATCATAATCGGATGCTCCCTAAAACTGGCCTTCCGATCATCGATCACTCCCTCCTCACTAGCCTTGGCTTTCTTCCCGAACACCTTGCTGAACAGACCGCCGCCCAGCAACACACTGGCCGCTCGCATTAGATCACGTCGATTCATGATTGGAATCTCCCTTTTTGATTGAAAAAAACAGAACATTACACCACAGTACAAATCAGTACAGAACAGTACAACACATGACATCACATCACAAAACACAACAGCAAAGTACTTCATAAACGAATAAGACAGCAGAACATTACATCACAGCACAAGACATGACATTACAAGGCAAGACAACACACCACAGGACACGACAGCACATTTAAGCAATCTCGTAAACGTTCAAAGCTTCCTTCAACCTATCCAACACTTCGATCACGTTCTGATCAGCAAGATCCAACGCATCGCTCTCCAGCAAATCCGCAGCAGCACCGAGGATATGCACCGCGTTCAAATCATTGAACTTCCGCTGGTACTTCTCCAATTGCTCGGCCTTGACCGTACCGGAAAGATGCTTGAAAGGGGCCTTGAGGATCACGGTATCCCCACCGTTCCACTTATTCCTAATAGGCTGCTCACCCTTGACCTGCTTCACCTTGACCACCCTCTCTATGATGATCCTTTCCAACCTCTCCGGAGTTAGGTTCACCAATTTGGCAATCTGCTTATTCGTATAGCCCCCTTTTGACAGCCTAACGCTAATCGAAGCTATATCCATATTGGTCAACACCCGCTTGCCAATGATGTTCAATTCCGTGGCCCGTGCCAACCATTTAGACTCAGGCAGCCTCTCCACTTCGGCATAGATAAACCCAATCCCTGCCTTGATAAACGCTTTGAGTCGGTGCAACCCATCCAGCAAAAGATACGTGTAAGGCTTCGCAACAGCTTTTATCACGATAATCGGCGGAAACGGATCTGCCTTTTTGTTGTTGGGGTTGGCCTTTTTGGGTTCTGCATCCAGTGCATTGTAGTATTTAAGAACTGTTACCCAATCTTCCTCCCCCGAATGCCGGGGGTAGAATCGTGGGTCCCATCCCACAATACTGATCCTTATTTTCTGCATGGTTTGGTCTCCTTTTGACTAGAAAAATCAGAACATTGCATTACATTTCAGCACAGCACAGTACAAGACAATACACCACAAGACAGGTCATCACAGTACAGCACACCACATCGCACCAAAATACCTCGTAGTTGAATAAGACAGCAGAACATTTCATCACATTTCATCACATCACAGAACATAACACCACAACACATGACAAGACACCAAATCACAGTATCCGAAATTCCCTCAGCAGGAACTTGCCGTGAGGTCCTTTGAGTCTCGGTGACCACGCAGCAATGCCGACATTCTTACCCGATTCCTTGATAATCGGCTCCAATATCTCCGCCCCATAATCCTCCGCATCCACGATCATAACCAAGGTGACTTTCCACTCCCTGATAAGCGGACGGCCAATACGCACCAATGCACCAGTACGCGGCGGGATACGCACAAACTCATCACACACTTCAAACTTGTCCGTCCCGAGGCTGATCTTGTCCACTTCACAAGATACAGTGGACGCCACGTAACCGGACATAAACTTCTTTTTGTTGCTTGGAAGCTTGAAGCCTCCCGCGGCCTGTATGAAAGACCGGTAGAACATCACCCAGGGGATACAAAGCACATCCTTTTTACCACTCTTCATCCAATGACCGTGCAATCGAGCCTCTTCCTCTTTGCTTCGATTGGGCCTTTTCGTTTTGCCCTCATCCTCGATCATCAATCCCTTCGATTGAAACAGCAACCCCGGGGGCAGTCCCTCCAACACCAAACGCACTCTCACCAGATCGTCAGTAACGGACATCACAGTCTCCTTTGGTTAGAAAAAACAGAACATTGCATTACACCACAATACAGCACAGCACATTACATCACATAACAGTACAGCTAATCAAAGAAACCTTTCCCATCCATTCCTACGAGAATGGATCACCCTTGAAGTAGTTCTCCACGAACTTCAGCATGTCGGACTCAAGCGTGAATACCCGACGCTCTTGAATTCTCAAGTGCCTAGCAGCCAACGTCTCAAATTCAACCACGTACCCATCCCTACACCGCTTGATCTTTACTTCGCCGTAAAAGGGAACCCATTTTTCTTCATCCCACTTACGAACATCCTCAACTTTCTTAGCCATTTTTACACCTTTTCTCTAGTCAAAGAAACCTTTTCTCGAAACTTTCTCACGCTTAATGACACCCTTCACACGCTTGCCAAACCCCAATCGCTCCAGCACCTCCGTCCGCTTCTCCTCTGTTATTATATCCTTCCGCAACGAAAACTTCTCCACGCCCGGGAACGGCAACCGGATCAACTCGATGTTCTGGCTGTGCACCCCAATCCCCTCATTGATCCGCTCGTAGGCCTTGCTCCCTTGCTTCAACGTGCCGGCGTACCATTTCGCCGCCGTCTTCAGTCCCACACCATCTATCCCCTTTATGTTGTCCGACGGGTCCCCGGCCAAAGCCTTCACACAATCCCACATCGTCGGTGAAATCCCCCACTTCCCCACGAACGATTTGACCGTCGTCATCTTCTGAGTCTGGGGGTTGTAGCAACTGACACTCCTCCGAAGCAACTGCCACATATCTTGATCCGACGACACGATGATTGCTTCACCCATTTCACCTACTTCGCTGGCCACGGAGGCTATCACATCGTCGGCTTCGTAACCATCCTGCGAAAACACGTTTTGGTAGCCCATTGCCGGGAGAAATTCCTTTCGCAACTGAGTTATCTGATTTCGTAAAGAACGGATTGCCTCCTGCTCATCCTCGGTCAGGTCCTTTTTGTACCGGTTCGCCTTGTACTCCGGATAGATTATCTTCCGCTTGGAACCACCAAAATCAAACGCAAACACCAGCCGATCCGTCGCAAACAAATCCGTCAACGAATCTACTGCCTGCAACACCCCGTAGATTACACCCGTTCCCTCACCATTGTGGGATAGGTGACCTACAGTGTGATAAGCACGATGTGCCAGGTAGGGCACATCTAAAACTAACAACGTACTCATAACATCTTTCCTGTTGGAACTAATTCATTCCTTTTTCCTATTTGCCCAAGCCACCTTCGCAGATTCACTCATTTTAGCTCTGGTTTCTCCTGATGGCTTTTTCCCTTCCTTGCCTTGCTAATCCTCACCCTAGTCTCAGCAGAACATATACGCCCTTGCCTTCCCAGAGCCAGCACCACTCTAAGTTTTTCCTTATGTTCCTCTGTCAATCTCTTTCCCTTCCCTGCCTTGCTAATCTTCTCCTTAGTCTCGGCAGACAACCGCCTCCCCTCGCACCCTTCACTCATCTTAATCCTAAACTCTATAGTACGACGTTTCCCTTTATTTGCCTTGCTAATCTTCTCCTTAGTCTCGGCAGACAATCGTCTTCCCGATACCCCACCTCCACCATCTGTCAAGTTGTACCCATTCGGAGCCTTCGTTCTTTTCAGCTTGATTGTTGCCACCTCCATTGAATCTAGTTCACCTTCATCGATATCATCAAACAGAATTTTCCACTCAAAAGCATCAAAACCATACTTGCGAAGGGCATTGTGAAAATAAAACGATGCCGATTCAGACTGATATTCATGGTCCCTTCTACGTTCTCCTATCGTCCTAACAGTCTTACCAACATAACACTTCCCATTGATTCGATTTTTGGCCTGGTAGATACAACCCATGGCACTACTCCTAAAAACCCCGCAAGCGTCGGCAATCCTTGGCGGAAGAGTACCAGACGCAAACGGGGCTGTATTGTCTTGGAACCCGCCAAGGATCATTAGGAATAGTATAGCGTAAATCACAAAATTCACCTAGAGCAAAATAGTCATTGCCTATCCTCTTCTCCTTAGCTTTCACATCAAGCAGGAGCAGGGGGGTCATCGAATTTATCTTCCTCTTCAGGTTTGCGTACAAGTATCAAACATGCACACTCTTCAACAACCAACACACCACGTTCAGATAGATTTTGGGGATCATTCTTAACCGAATATTTTTGCTCTTCAAAAATCACAGGTGTGGCCCCCAATGAATCAAGAGCTACTATCAATCTTCCTTCAAGTCTTTCCAACGTTTTTTGACAATAAACAAGCTCCCCCCGAACTTTGCTAATGGAATCTACTGAGTCATTATACGCATCAATCGCCCCTTGCAACTTTTCACGAAAATTCATCTTTCTTTCTCCTCATTATTGGTTTCACTTTCCTGTAGCTTTATCGATGGAATTATCAGATCCAAACACTCCTCTTTTACCAAAAAATCTTCGTGGGCCCCTTGATTACCATGCCCCTTCTCTACTCGATACCTTTGCCCTTCAAAAATCACGGCCCCTTCATTCATAACAAGCAAAGCTTTCACCAAAGCTTCCTCTTCACAATACACATCACGGTTAGCAGATTCAAGCAACTTTTTGGCCTTGCCGCGACGATCAATCGCCATATTGTATATTTCAATCGCCGATCGTATCACATCATATACTTCCATTTTCTTCCCCTCTATGAATCGCATCGTACACTTCGCGTCGATGCACGGGTACTTCCTTCGGAGCCTCAATCCCGATCCGCACCTTGTCTGCCCGAATTTCCACAAGAGTGATCACGATATCATCACCGATCACAATCTCCTCACCCATTTTCCGTGTCAACACCAACATCCTGCTTTCTCCTTTGTGTAACGTGACTTCCGTTTGACTTTGCAGGCCTCTTCGATGTCACCCCATACTTCGGCAACCAAAAGCCGAAGTTCGTTCTCCAGTCCTTTGTCCTCGATGTGTGCTATCAATGCCTCCCGACTAAGGGCTATTTCAAATTCCTTCGCCTTGATCAGCGTCCTTGCTTTCGACCAATACCCCTCCTCCACCAGATAATCGACACAGCCCCCCAAATCGTCTATCCCCGAAGAATGATAAATGGGAATATCGATAATGCGTTCCTGTCCTGTGAGACGGTTCTTTTTTACTGCTACCCTAGACAATATACCCACCTGCCGCTGCTTGCCCTTTACAGTTTTTTTCAGACGGCTCCTCACCGACGACCACAATTCCAACGTCGCATAGAAACGCAAAGCATGGCCGCCGCTGCGGGTCTTGGAAGGCTCAAAGGGTCCAGCATTGAGGTTATCGCGGGTCTGGCTTATCACAATCAGGATCGAACCTGTCTTCCCCAATTTGCTCAACACGCGACGGATTCCAGCCGAATTGATCTTGGGCTTCCCATCTCCCCAATCACCCTTCGCCGCCGGCCCGCCCCTTGCCGCACTCTTGCGTTCATCAAACTTTCTGCCCTCATACAGACTTGTCAAAGAATCCATCGAATCCAGCACGTAAATGAACGGCTTCTTTGCCTTAAAAGCATCATCGACATGGAAGTAGAAATCCTCAATGGTAACGGAATAGATAGAATTTCCATCCTTATCCGTTGCCGGAGGTTCCAGCCGATCCGCCACCCCCTTGCCAAAGAACCTCTCGATGTTCATCAATGCCCCGTCCTCGGCATTGTCGAAGATGAATCGGTAACCGTCAAAATGCTTGTTGATTGACGCTTCCGCCAAACAAGTGAGGCTGAGGAAGGTCTTGCCGGAGACACTATCCCCCACAATAAAGAAGTAATGACCCTTGACAAAACCCCCTCGCATCTTGCCGGTACAAGCGAGGTTGAGGAGAGTTGATCCCGTCGATAGATAATCACTAGCCTGCATGGGCTTCCTTTTCCAGCTACGCGATTTCATCAAAGACTGCTTGATCTTTTCTACGTCTATCACGCAATGCCACCGGTCATCACGGTGGAACGGATATCGACTAGCACGCTAGAGGCTGGAGCTGATTCACGCCGAGCGATCCGACCAATCGCGTACTTGGCTTCGGCAACCTTGGCCACCGCTTGATTCTCCAATACCTTATCGCCAGCAGTACGATCAACCGCACAACCAACTAGATCACCCAACTCCCAACACGTACCTTGAAGTACATCAAACTCGAACACGCCGGTCGTGCTCACGCGGATCGGGGTTGTGTCGCCGCTGCGACTCCGCTGCATGGCAACGCCCAGGAAGTTATTGGCAAAAACTCCTTGAGCAGACTGACAAGTTAAATGCGCTAATTCCATACCTGCCTTATCTTCAGTCACCATACTAGCAGGTTTTGCGTCATCCGTGTCTTGCCAGATCAGGTTGCCAATTTCGATTACCGTCTCAGCATCAACGGCCGCATTGACAGGGTTTGAATCCCCATGTCGCCAACGCATCCTGTCACTCATCACTTGTCTCCCTTGAAAAGGTACAGTTTCTTAACAGTGGCCCTGGCAGGAGTCGAACCTGACGCTTTGTTCCACCTGCAATAATTGCAGGCTGCCCGCACCCGGCGAGTTCCCGGAGCCAACCAAAGCTACCGTACCGGAGGATGTCTTCGTTCCGGAGGTGTGTCACCGGGACCACCTATTGCAACTTCACTTCCTTCAACCAATCGCCGCTCGTCGAAAAATTCAAGGATGGGCTTGCCGTCCTTCAACTCGCAGGACTCCACACCAAGGCGGACGCATCCGTACAAGTACTCCGTCCTCGAAACGGCGATTCCCGCAAATCCAGTAATACTATCCGTTACATTGTCTCCGAGCTTCATCACTTTTCTCCAAAACTGTTAAGGGTTGCCAAAAAAACCTGCCCAGTCAATTCCAGGCCCGTTATCTGGGACAGGCAAGAAAGGAGGCAACACGGTTGGCATTCCACAAACCAACCGAACAGCCATCACCAGAGCCGCTGCGGACGAGCCGAGCCAACGGGTGGTGATCTACGAAACGTCATATCAAACAAGAGGCGGGAAGATCGTCCCACTTCTCTTGTTAGTCATCGTCGTCATCAAAATCATCATCGTCATCGTCCCACGGCTCATCATCATCGTCGTCATCGTCGTCGTCGTCATCACCGTCGTCGTCGTCGTCGTCCGGAGGAGGAGAAGCCTTTGTCTTCTTCGTCGTCTTGGTGGTCTTCTTTGCTGCTTTCTTCGGCTTCTCCTCTTCCACTTCTTCCTCTTCCTCGGGAATCAGTTTAACATCCGCTGGGGAAACTGCCCTGTGAATCTCCCCATCATCGTCCTTCAAAGTCAGCGACGTTCCATCACTGCTGATCTTCAACACGGTGCAAATCCCGCCAGTATGTGTATCAACTTCGTCTCCCTTGCTGATTCCATACTTCTCAGCCGTTTCCTCAGACTCGGTCGGCTTCTTCTTCGTGGTCCGTTTCCTTGTCTTCTTCTTCGGCGGGGGATCATCATCCGTGTCATCATCCGTGTCATCACCTCCGGTCTGGAGAAACTCGGCCTTCAACTTATCGTAAGGCTCAATGATCAACAAACTGTCCAGCAGATTCGCCGATTCAAACAGTTCCGGATCAAGGGCCGTTCGACGTGTTTTGAAATCAATCGTTTCCGCCTCATAGAAAGTGTTGCCGGAAAATGACCTCTCAGCAAACCCTACCTTCAACGTCAACCCTTCCTCCGGGTCCGCAAAAAACTCATACTCATCATCCTCATCCGCGTTCTTGATTCGAGCATCCAACTGTTTTCCAAACAGATGGTAACTCACATCCCAAACCTGGTCCTTCTTTTCAGGATCGGCATGGTCAAAGACGTTCCACAACTGCCGTTCTTTCGGAGACAGGTCCTTGATCAAATTCTCGTCGGCGTCTGGGTCCTTCGCAAGCTTGGCTCGATGATCACAAATCGCACAGGGCTGATTGGCTGTCTTGCGTGGACAGACCCTCACACCATTATCGGCACCAACACCACGATGAATCCAAAACGTCCGCTCAAAGTAAAGATCGCCCGGTTCGGCATTCGGATTGTTTGCCCCTTCTGGCACGATGTACGGTATGATTTCCAACCGATAGACACCAGCCTTCTTCACGGCAAAGAAATCTACACCATCCGGCAACTGAACTGACGAACCCTCGAAGCCGCCCTTGTGTGTTTCAGCCCGTTTACGGCCACTCAACCGTTCTCGTCTCTTATCACGCTTCTTTCGTGTCGCCACCATCACCTATCTCCTTTTTCTGTTCAGGATAGTCATTGAAAAACTTGCGTCGGCCCATGTAGAAAGCATAGGCCATGCACTTCACAATCAGAAACAATACTGCTGGCAATATCACCAGCAGCAACAATACTAGAAAAACAATCGAGGCCAACACATCAAAATCACTCATTGGTTCAACTTTCTTCGGGCTTTGTTTCTTACCGATCTCTTCTCCACCTGATCCATCGTTTCCCGAGACTGTTCAGAAGCTTTCGGTTCTGAAAAATAATTGCGACCGTGCAGATCGACCAGTTTCTCCAAAGCTCTCTTGCGGTGTTCCAAGGCCACAACAGCGGCAGCCACGATGTTGACTTCGTACCTCGCAACGTTGACCTTCTTCATGGCTGCCTGGTACTCCGGATCGCCAAGGATAGTTGTTGTCACCACCGTTTCCGTTATCTTGCTGATTCCATACTTCTCCGGATTCGCCCGTATCTCCTGATCAAGTTCCGCCTTGACCAAATCAACCGTGGTCTTGGCCGTATCCACAGCCAGTATCGCCTCCGCATGTTCCGCGGCCCACTTGTAATACAGCTTTGGTTGTCCCGTCCACTCCTCATCAAGACGGTGCTCGTCTATCTGGAGGCGGGGGCCGTCGTCATTGTTCTGATTTTTCACTTTGTTCCCTTTCCTGTACTCTTGTTTCCCAATTCATCCCTTAAATACTCATCGGCTATTTCACTAGCTTCTGAATTTGTCATTTCTGGACTTATTCTTCTCTCTTCAACAGCTTTTACTGCATTACGCAAACGATCCAACTCATTCTTCGGTACTAGGGAATACACACCAACCATGACAATACATTTCAACTCTTTACTCCGAGGAACTTCCTTGCCGCACACAACATTTCATCTGCATCGGATTCTGTTATTTCCGATTCCTTTTCCTTCTCTTCAACTGCCCTGACTGCATTCCGCAAACGATCCAAGACGTTTTTCGACTCCATGCCCCCAGGGATAATCTTCTCTACAACCTTTCCAGCAGCACACAATAACTCATCACGTACATTTGGCAGAACCATCGTCTCCTCCCTTCCCCTTATTATAGGAACCCAAAATCAATTTCCGACGCACTCCCAACACGACAACACCAGACCAGCCTTCCCATTATCGTAGAAATTGTCCCGGAACGCTTCCATGATCCGGATAGCCCTTCCAGAAACCTTGCCCCCACCCAACGCTACAGTGGTCATGTAGCCTAGCATCAACCGACGAATCTGCTCCGGCTCATCGTCCAGTTCCTTCAACAGCTTGGCCACCTCACCCCACTTGACCGACGACTTCATAAGCATCCGACAAATCTCGATAGCCTGTCGTTTGCTGTCGGCTTTGCTCAAGGCAGATAACTGCTCATCCTCATCCTCTATGCCAATGATCTGGTGCAAAAGCACAAGGGCCTTGCGGGCACTACCATCGGCAATGTCTACGATCTTTTCTGCAATCTCTTCGGATAATTCCACTCCCTCCTTCTCAGCTACATTATTTACCAGACCGATCAACGTAGCAGGTGAAAGTATCTTGCACTTGATTTCCGTGCAACGAGTGATGATCGTCCGCTTCAACTTCTGCGGATCGGTCGTAGCCAGCATGAAGTAAACATGGGACGGAGTATCCTCCAACAGCTTCAGGAAAGCACTCTGAGCATCGGAAGTGAGTTGGTGGGCCTCATCCATTAACCATATACGGCAACTGCCAAGCATCGGGGCTAGCCCCACCTTGTTCTGGATACTACGTATAATACCCACTCCCCGATCGTTGGCAGCATTCATCTCTACAAAGTCATTACCGACACACTTCAACTTTCGTTGGAGGATTCTGGCTAGCGTCGTTTTGCCAACCCCTGACGGTCCAGTGAACAGGATCGCGTGGGGAATGGCCTTCCGCTTGCCCAATTCGGTAAGCGTCCGTATAGCCTCTTCCTGTCCCACCACTTGCTTGAAACTGGTGGGCCGGTACTTCCGATACAATTCCGTCGCTTCGCTATCGTCCAAGATATGGTCTCCTAATCAGAAAGGTTTCTCCTACACCTTATTATAGCGAAGTAAAAAGAAAATCTTCGCTAGAAATACATCAACCCCCGTGACCGTTTTTCCTCCATAAATCCTCGATCTTGTCCTGCTGTCGAGCCATACCATTCTCGATACGCTTCAAACTAGCTTGTATAGCCTTGTCTGTTTGCTCTTGTGCTGCCTTATGAACACGCAATTCGCTAGATGTTTTACACGCTGCCTCTTGTGCTGAATAACCAGCACAGATCGACCAGCCAACGCATCCCAAGAAGCCACCGAACAATACCACAATGCTCCTGTAAGCAAACGAGTGGCGTTTATCACAAGCTTCCTTGGTTTGGTGTGTTACTGTCATCAATATTTCTTAGCTAGGATTCTTTGCGGATTCTCTCTCGCTTGACGACCGTTCGGCTGGCAGTGTAACCCAGAGCCGCTAGAACAGGGGCAAGTACAACAACCAAACCCTGGATGGTATCACCGTGTTCACTAGCCAATACTGCTGAGAGAACAGCCGCCACGATCGATACCCAAAACTCAGTCGTCCTGTAGCCTTTGTTGTCAAGTTGACTTGATGATTTGATCATTTGCTTTCTCCAATTGGGGGGATTTCTGGTAATGGATCACCGGGAAAATGTGGCTCGTGGTAGTTGTGATACATATTCGTTGGAGGCTCCTCTGTCCACTCACCCTTCACTGCCCACATCCAGCCGCCACCATGCCACAGTTTTGCCGCGTATGCCGCACCCTCTTTGTTTTTGAGATCGCTGAACTGAGGATAGTATTCGTAACAACCACGACCAGCCAGATGCTCTGATCGTTTACCCAACCAGTACAACCTACGACTCGAAGATATCGCCCAATACCGATCCTCGATGTCATCGGCAATCAGGTTGTTCTCCGGCACCTGATAATCGCTAGCAAATTCCCCCTGTATTGATACTCGTCCGCAAAACGTGTTTCGATGAAGATCCAGCACACTGTCCAAATCATAGTAGAGATAAGCAGACCCCTTGCCTCCGGCAAGATGAGTACCAATCAAATTTTGATCTAAGCAACATGGGCCGGGAATTGAATGACTTACTCCCCACGCGCTATTTGCCCACACGATAGAGTTCGTCATCCGCAGATCGTGGTGAGCATAGACACCGTGGCCGTACTGCCCAGAGAGTCCGTTGTACTCGATCAGACTTCGGTGAATGCGAAGGGGAGCCTGAGTATAAAGTCCAGACTGCCTGGCCTGATGAATCCAGCAGTGATCTATCTCCACGTTCACACCCGGATGAGACCGCAAGCCGAATCGTCCCTGCATCAACGTACATCCCTCGATCCGCACGTGAGCACGAGCATTGACGCAAGGCAAGTTCGCATCACTCGGACGTATCACAGCGTCCCACGGGTGCGGTGCCACGCTTCGCAGACAAGTCGGCTCGTCAATCCTGAAGTGGTCATGCTGACCCGCCTCAAGTTCAATTACTTTCATACTACAATCCATCACAAATCAACTCCATCAAAAAGCTTAGAATCATTGTGTCCGTTGTCCACCGATCCAAGCACGCAACAAACGCAGATGTCCCGATCGAAAAGGTCCTGATATCTTCAGCTCACACAAAGCTTGGCTGTATTTAGGTCCCAATGTCTCCCATGCTTCTCCCCATGAAAATCCCCGCATGGCCATTGTCCTGCTTTCATTTTCTAAAACAACCATTGAGGCAGTCATCACTCTACTTTCTTCTCCTCGTCTGTCTTCGGGAGGTGGATCTTGAACCCGAACGGTCTAAACGTGAATTCAAACTGGATATGGCCCTGCTCCTGAAGATCAGCTAGCAGTTCCATCAACTCCAAACCCAGTTCCTTGTAGACTTGAATCGCATCACCACCATCTGCAATTTTCCGTCTTGCATCGGCGATCAGTTTTCTTATTCGTCTCATTGAACTTCTCCAGGAACGATAACCGTTCGCACCGCGTAAATACCCCAGTAATCAACGGGTGTTCCTCGATCACGACTCAGGGACGCGAACCCATTGTCGCCATAGTCCTTGTCCCAACTGTTCCGGAAATCCACGATTTCCTCTCCATCGTCGTCCAAATTCAAATCCAAGTACGTAACCGCGTGGCCCCACCAGTCGAGACCCACCATAAAAGCAAAACCACCCGCCACCAATCCCGTCGCGATCTGATCCCAGATGTTGGGGCCCGTGACAGGATAGTACTCATGGATGCGGTGTAACTTGCGGTTGGCTATCCAACCATCATCAAACCTGGATTGCTTGAATCCATTCTTAGGAATGTACTGTCGTTCAGCCACCCCATATTCCACGAGTTGGTCCAGTGCCTCAGTTAGCGTACCACCTCGATTCCTTCCACCCGTTACAGGCACCGCCACGGACTCGGGGGCCAACTCAACCATTGCTTGCCCCGCTGCGATAGCGGTGGCATTTACAGCCAACGTGCCCGCGTGTGCCCAACAGTAATTCGTACCCCCTTGATCGTAGCAAGGCAGCTTGGCATCAACGATCAAATCAGACAGACGAGAATTGGCCCTTGCCTTGATCAGTGCCTTGCGTTTGCTGGCTGGGATTATATCAATCTTCTCGGCAAAAGGGGTGCCTTTTCTCTCCGAGGGTAGCGCTGGCTGGCAACCCGTTCGCAACCCCCTATCCTGACACTGCTGGACGTGGGTACGGTAGTTGCGATCTGTGATGATTAGTCGGTTCACTAAATATCCCCCACGGATTTGAACTCACCCGATCGTCGTCGTTGACGATACAAACCATCTTGATGTGGTTTTCCACCTAGCTGAGACTCGTTAGCCTGATTGCCTTGAAGCACACGCTTCACATGCTTAGTAGTAAGCCACCGGCCTCGTATTTTGCCAAGATACTGTGCAGCACGATAGGCCCCAATCTGAAAGTCTGCCGAATAGGAACTACCTTTGCAAGCATCTTGAAAGTGCTGCATGGTAAGTGAAGGAGACCCAACAACCTTCATCCGTTTTTCTTCGTACTTTATGCACTTCAAACGTGAGAACTCATCGAGCATCCACAGAGCACCCCGCTCACGAGCGGCCCGACGAGAATGAGCCTCATCGCACACACCACCATCAATTATTCCATCGGGCCGAATCTTAACATGCTTCGGTCCTTTTTGATGACGGCGACTATAACCGCCAACACCAAAATAGTAGGATTTGCTCAAATCAGGAACACCCATCACTCACCTCCCCACTTCTTCAGCAACGCCAGCATCTTAACGGCTGTTGCAGGGAACGGGTTGCAAGTAACCTTACCATCTTCGCCAACGAAACAAACGTCGGGTCCCTCCGTTGCCTTGGCTGCCAATAACACGGAAGCTAGTCGGGATGGGACATTCTCCGTCGGGTCTATCGCATCTGGGTCCACCCTCTCCCACACTATCGACTTTTCTTTCAGATACTTTCGCCAACCCCGGTCCAGGAACACGGGGGCTCTTGCCGGGTTGCTTACTAACTCGCTTGATTCGAGCACTATCACGATCGATGACAACTCCCCTGGGTTTGGCTCCGGGTCTGGATTTGGCGTAGGGTCCGGTGGGGTGGTCCCTCCTCGGACCACTGTTGCCTGTCCTTGCCTCCAGCTACCGTTCTCTAATCCCACGCCCAGCATAATCCTATAGCTACCGGGAGGGCCCATAAAAACGATGCTGGCATTGTTTGGGCCTGTAGGGTAGACGGTCTCAAACCCTCTAGGTCCGATCACCCACCAGAGATAGCCCACACCGTCTACGTTTGCAACGGCGTGAATGCCATCGTACTGCTCAACTTCCGCCGGCACGTCGATAACGGGTTCGGCTCCGTTGACAATACCGGCAAGTCCACATACCACACAAATAGCAGATATGACCCACAATGCTGCCTCAAGCCAACAGAATCTCCTAGATCGCATAGCAAATCCCCCTTTCGCTAAATGAGAAACCCGAAGATGGCCAAAAGTTTTGCGATGAACTGAAAGATCATCTGTAGAATTTCTCTAAGCCGATCAATGTCAATCTCGCCCACACCGTCGTGCATTGCCAGCGACATCTTCAATTCGTCAGTGTGCGGGGTCATTCCCTTGTAGTCCTTCGCTTGTTCTGCCCTCACACCCTTTACGAATTCCCGACGGGACAGGCCCATCGATTCAGCAGCATCCCGAATCACTTCCTTTGCTAACTTGCGATCAGCACGGGAAAACTTCCGCTTCATTGGATCAGCGGGGGCAGGGTCAGCAGCCACGATCGTTGCAGCAACCGGGACTACGATGCTTGCGGTGCTCCATACCTTGTCCGACTTGTCCGCTGCTGCCCGTGCATTACAAACCGCCAAGGCTATCCCCACCAACAAACAACTGACCGTGACAATCCAAAACTTTGGATCGTACCTTGAATCCACCCACATTCTCTTCAAACCTTTTCTCATAACACTGTCTCCCAAATTAGAATGACTGAAAAACGCTCCATTGATTAGTATACCCCATCCCACAAGGGATTACAATATCTATACCCCCAAACCTTTACGCTTCGCTCTCGTTACACTTCTGACGTTTCGTACTGCCTGCCTGTAATAGCTCTTTTTCAACTCCACCCCAATTGCCCGTCTTCCATTCTTCACAGCAACAAACACCTCAGAACCAACCCCCATAAACGGAGTCAGAACCGTATCATCCTTTGCCGACCACATAGCCATGCACCGTTCAATCGTATCCAACTGAAGCGGACAGATGTGCTTCGTATCGTCTTGATCCCTGCCCTTTCTAAATGGAAGCACGTTCGTCTGCCGGATGTCGAACCAAACCGGGGAAGCATACTGCTGCCATATCCAGTGCGATCGTTTGTTGGTCTTCGGCACGTCCCAATCAATGTACCGATCCAAGTCTTTCGGTATCGATCGCGAACCGTGGTATTCCAGAAAGGCTCTTTTGTGTTCGATCGGCTTCGGGTTCTCGCCCGGTTTGCGGAACGTCACGATCTCATCGGGAATCCCCGCCCGTATCAAGGCCGAATCCTTCACCACTTGTTTGTGAGCCAACCCTATCGCCTTCGTTCTGGTTGCCGCTATCAACGGGTCTTTCCAAATTACGTGGTGTGAATGGTAAATGAATCCCTTCCGCTTGAAGGCCTTCACGATGTCGTCGGGAAACTCCCTCAGACCTATTTGCTCCCCGTGGCTCTTGAAAGTAGGCAGATCCATACAGTGAACGGCCACCGACCTACCCAGCATCGTGATTCGATACAACTGATCGATCAGAAAGTCGAAATGAACGAAGAAATCCTCGTAGGACCTCGTGTTGCTCATGTCCGCATCATCGTCGCTGTAGGAATACAGATCAGCGAAAGGAGGGCTGAACACGGAAAATCCGATCGACTCATCCTCTAGCGACGGCAGAACCTCTACACAATCCCCATGGTACAAAGCATACCTTTCAGTGACTCTCTGATCCTTTACTCGCATTTCAGCCATGACGGCAACTCCATTTTCTGCATTTCCCCATTTCCGTTCCCACTCCCCAAAACCTTCCCCATTTCCCTCACAATCCCTTTGTACATTTCCACCGCCTGCCTTTCCTTTCTCATCATGTTCGCCAACACCCTGGACTCGGCTTGACTCGTCACGATGTTGCAAGTCACCTCACGCTTCTGCTGGAACCGATAACAACGCCGCAACGACTGATAGAATTGTTCGTGACTGTGCGAAGGAAAGAACGACATATCTGAGCAGTGCTGCCAGTTCAATCCGAAGGAAGCTATCTTTGGCTTCGTCACCAGCACCCTTATCTGACCATCAGCAAAGGCCTTCAACCGCTCTTCCTTCAACTCATCGGAATGACGGCCGGCAACCTGAACTGCGTCCGGTATCAACCGCTCCAGCAGATCCCCCTCCGAATTCAAGTGACACCACGCAACGAACGGACGATCCTTCGGTACAATATCGGCCACCTTTTCGCAACGTGTCTTCAATGTCCTCTTCCGTTCAGCCCTCTGCTCGTTCAACGTCTTGGCTGGTTGCGGTAGAAATCCCCGATGAACCACGCTGGGTACTTCGTGTTGCTTCATAATCAACTTCGGCAGGATGAACTCCCCATCCTCATAACCCAAATCGGACGGCATCCGGATCGCACGGGCCCACGTTCCCATCCACTGCCAAAAACGTTTCTTCGCGTGGCCCTTCAAAATCCATTGCTGAGTAGTCTCCCCACCGTTTACGAAAAACATCCCAAGCATCTGCCCACGTTTCATCACTCCCAACGCTTCACTGGACGTGCCCAGTTCCATGTGATCGTTCGGTGCGGGGGTGGCCGTGCAAAACAATCGGTACGAAATCCGGAGGAGAAAATCCGTGATCCGTCGCCGCATCTTTCCATCAAAATTTTTGATTATGGAACTCTCGTCCCCCACCATCCCAACTACATCGGCCGGATTAAAATGATGCAACCGTTCATAGTTGGTGATGTTGACCCCCTTCCGTATCTTCCCCTGCTGCGTGCGGTGTACCTCTACCCCAAACTTCACACCCTCATCAACAGTCTGACTAGACACAGCCAACGGGGCAACTATCAAAACAGGCTTGTTCGTTTTCCTGACTACGTTCTCTGCCCACACGAGCTGCATTGGTGTCTTACCAGTATTGTGATTCCATATACCATTAGCCAAATAATTCTCAAAAATCGGAACATGTATATCATAATAAGCCCCATATCTGATATAATAGACTGCGGTAACCGTATCTATTTCAATCTTCATACAAGGAGAAATGCATAGGTCGTCCATTAACCTACGATAACGAAACGATTGAAACGATTCGCATTCTGGCTGCGAATGGCACCCGCGTTCCAGAAATTGCGAAACACATCGGCCGAAACAAGGGGGGCGTATGGTGCTTGATGAATCGCCTAGGGATTCCTCGTCAGCCTCATTGGAATTTCCCAAAAGGTAACGCCAATCCAGCTTGGAAAGGTGGTCGAATGGTAGACGCTGACGGATACATCTTGATACATCTTCCCGACCATCCGTTTGCAACCAAGGGAAGCTACGTCCGCAAGCATCGATTGGTGATGGAGAACGAGTTAGGACGGTTCCTTCTGCCCGAAGAAGTGGTTCACCATAAAGACAAGGATCGGCAGAACAACGATATTGGTAACCTTGAATTGTTTGCTCGCAATGCTGATCATCTTCGGAAGGAACTAACCGGGAAAATTCCGAAGTGGACCGCGGAAGGAATGAAAAGGATGAGAGAGAACGGCCGACGACAATCTGGGAACCTACGGAAACGTCGGAAGCAAAAGACCACCCAGCAGGAGTGAGAAATACATGGTCTGTCGTTACAGTGATAGTCCGCCCTGACGACAGGCAGAACTTCCATAAATCAGCATGTCCTTTCTTAAATGGAATGGATGCACTTGCTTCGCATACATAACCATTATTATCTAAGGCCCATACTGCTGGTGACTTCTGCCGCTTAACCAATTCGTCTATGCGATTATCACCATCTGGACCTTGAAGTATAGTATTCCCTGCTACACAACCACAATCGGCGTAGATCGCCGACCTCCCCAAGCGGATTGCCCAATCAGTCAAGTGGGTCTGGAAGTCGTACAGGAAATCCGGAAGCCACAACGGCTCAAAACCCTGCGGCCGTCGCTTCTGTCGTTTCGATTCCAGGAAGGTTTGGTAACTCATTTAAGTTGTATCCAACTCAGGAAGTGAAGGGCAATCGCGATTCTCTATTTGTCGCTTGAACTCACCACACCAATCAAACATTCCTAGCATTATCGGAAATCCTCTCGATCCTTCCCGTGTAACAGGCCCACGAATACGACACCTTCCATATCCTTCAGCAAGTTGGGACCTTCCCGACTCACGGGGTGCTTCCCTATCGTCATAGAACTCGCAATTCTTACATAACCGTTCAACCATCAATCCCCCCTACTTCATATCGATAGTGTCATCTTTTCGTGCCAGTTCCTATCCGACCCCTCAGCATCGATCTCCAGAGGGGCCACGATCCATGGCCAAGCCCTCCTCAAATCCACCGTCATTATTTGCTTGGCCATCGCTAGTACATCACCTCTCTCTTCCTCCACGACATCCAGGATCATCGAATCATAGATCTGACCCACGATCATCGTCTCCATCTTGTTTTTCACCAGCCACCGGTTCATCCGTATCAGCGACCACAGCAGGCAATGAAAGGCACTGCCCTGGATTGGGTAGTTGATCGCTTCGTTCCGCCGGTAGATTCCTTGACAAACGAATCCGGTCTTCAACCGTAGATATCCACACTTCTGATACTTCTCCCACCATTCATCCTTCCAATCGCGGTAGACCGGGAATCGATCGTTCCAAAATCGCTCCTCCACCTGCTTGATGTGATTCTCAAACTGTCTCGGACCATCGATTCCCTGATACCCCAGATGAGTCTCTAAGTCATTTCCATCACTCGTTTTCAGATAAGCCCTCCTCATTGCTTCCCACAAATTCTTCGCACACGACACATAATAGTCGCCGTAAAACTGGGGGAACACAAACTGATTCTTTGCATAGAATCGAACATCCTTCGACACCTGATCCGCCTCCAACATGTAGCACTCGGCAGCCATGTCTCTGTGAAGATCATACCCCTCCTCCAGATATTGCAGCATCGTCGGGTCGCGGTGATAGCAATTCCTTACTACAACACCTGCCCCCAACGCATAATTGTGAATACCCTCTACCGTAATATTGTATACATCTTCTTCACGTAACATCCCCACAGAAACTACCTCATGATTGTATGTCTCCTTATATTTTTCTAATGTGAGGTTATGCTTGCTAGAAAGATGTGTATTCGTAATAGTCTTGAATTTCCCTTGGCAAACACCACATGTCTCAAATTCCTTGTTGGACCAATATTCCAACTTATTCAAACTCAACTTTCTCCGGTGTTCTTCAGTAAACACTCTACCGCGAAGTGAAGCAGATATCTTCGATTTACATTCTTCAGTGAGAGGCGAGAGTTTTTTTCCTTTGTTCCAAGCAGCCTGCCCCATTCTAGCAATACTTATCTTCCGAACAGAAGAATGTGTTGACTTTGTACATCCTCTATTCCAGGCTGATTTCCCTGTCTTTTTTCCTTTCTTTGCCAAAGAAATCTTCCACCTTGCTAGCCAAGACTGTTCTTTCCCATACATTGAATTCTTCTTACCCTTTCTACCTCCCTTTCTTCTAATACCTTCCGAAACACGTTTACCAAATTCCTTCCAATCCTTCTTTGACCAGTTCTCCCGTCTGTGCCTATTCATCCTCCTGATACTTTCTCGACCTTTTTCAGACGAAGACCATCGAAACCGATTGCCCTTACCTTTTCGCTTCCAACCTTGCACAGAATGGATACTCATGTGTCTTTGCCGTCTCATCACTTCAAGATTACTTAGACCATTATTCGTACCATTCCCGTCCTTATGATGTACTACTACCTTACTTCCTTCTATTTTCACTCCAAGTACATCCAAAGCTATCAAATTATGTTCCAGCATCCTTCGTCCATCATTCATATACACTTCAGAATATACCGTTTTCCAAGGTGATCTCTTTTTCCTCTTGTAAAAAGGCATCAAACTCATACCTGGACGTAGCTTGCAAAGGGGTACATACGTCCCATCGCGTAACAAAAACTCATGATCTGGCGTAGCTACTATTTCTTCTCCATTATCCAAAGTCACCTTCCACACTTTTGCCTGAATTCTCGTCTTCCCTCCCTCGATCACCTTTGAAATAGCTACTCGTTTCTTATCCAAATCATATCCATAGACAAAAACATTTTCTCCCTTTCCTAACCTCAAAATCACTTCTCTAATAGTCTGTGCACCATCTATGGTTTCTAACATAGTATCTCCCACGACACACGCGGCTATTCCCACCTCAATCCCGGAATAATCCACTTCCACCAACATACGACCGGGACGTGGGATAAATGCTCGACGAACCAACTTCCCAATCACCTTATCACGGACAGGTATGTTCTGAAAATTCGGGTGGTCGCAGCTCGGCCGATATGTCCTCGCTAGATGCAGATTGTACGACGGTCGCAGATACTCCCCTTCCACCTCGCGGCGGATTCCTTTCAGATATGTACCGTAGAGTTTCTTCAGCTTCTCCACCTGCAAATAGTGCTTGACGAAAGGCTCGTCCAGTCGCTCCAGATTGGCTATATCCATGGAAGGCCTCTTCGTTTTCTCCGTCCTTGAATGACAAGGCAACTTCATTTCATCGAACAGGATTCTCCCCAACTGGTCACGACTGCCAAGATTCGTTTTCCTTCTGTAGACTTTCTGCCACATCTTGAAAATCTTGTCTTGCTTCAATCGATCCGTCAGTCGTTCGATTCTGTTCTCCACCTTGACCATCGTTCGGTCCAGGTAGGGCACATCGATTTTCATCCCGTTGGCTTCGATGTTTGCCAGGGCAAGGGCTCCATCACGCATCAATCGATTGGCTTCAGGGGATGCTAGTTTCATTTCACCCTTTCCCTTTCTATGAATGAATCCGTCGCTACAGCGACTTCCGCATCCGACGAACATACATGGCACACAATGAGCAGAATACTGCCTCTGCTATATTCATTCCGCACGACAATACTGTATACTGTGTTGACGTTCCCAGGATCGCAGGTGCGATGCCCCGAAGCTTTGCCACATTGAGTCCCGCGAACAGCAGATACACTGCCACGCAACCCCAGCACGCTGCCTCTAACAAGTACTCACACTTCTTCACGTCCATCTTCATCCTTCTCCTTTCTCCCTCATCTGTTTGAGTATCTCCAACAGAACCCTTGCAGCAAAATCTTCAAATGATTCCCCTCCTTGAATCATACGTTCAACCCGCTTGCAACCAACTTCAACACAAGCAAGCGTTCCATCACCATCCCATTCAAGTTCAATCTATTGCTTGCTCATAATTATACCTCCATTTCCTCTACCAATTTGACCAATACATCCCCGTGACACGGTTTCGGATGACACCAACACCCTAAAATCTTTCCTCGCAATTCACCAAGACGAGCAAGCAACTTAGGATTGACCCGTATCCACCTTTCATACAACGCGATCACTTCCTCCCGCGTTCCATGCTCCCCAATCTGAAACGGATTCCCCCACGGACCGGGCCGACCAATATATATATCGTGCTTTTCACGTTTGCAATGGACCACCCTTGTCAGTTGTTTATTCATTTCACCTTTTTCCTTGCACACCGCACGACGATTTCCTCCAAGACTCGCACGGCAAAATTCTCAAACGACTCATATCCTTTCTGCCTACGGACGATCCGCTTGTGTCCCACCTTTACACACACAAGCTTCCCATCGGGTTTGTAAACGCCGACTACATCACCCCTTACCCGAAAACCCATATCCAAATGATCTGCTCCCCCATCCCCCATCTCTTCCATTTCCTCAGTCGTCAATTGTCTGCATCCCATGTCAGGCTCCCTTTCTTCTTTCATGCTCAATAAGTTCCAGCAACACTCTTGTTGCAAAGTGTTCAAACAATTCGCGGCACACGGGCCCTCCTCCACGTGTAATCCGCCCGGCATCGACTACTACGCAGACAAGAGTACCATCACCGTCCCACTCAAAGCCAATCTCTTGCTTGCTCATAATTCAATCCCCATTTCCTTCGATTGTTTCAACGCTATTTCGTATGTCAACAACGAATCCATCCCCCCATAAAGCAGCAACTCATCCAGATCCAACTCGCGTATCCGGTTTGGCTTACCTTGTCCCTTCGCCTTCAAGTACGGCTTGATATGATCATCATACGATTCCTGCCCCAACTGAACGAAAGATTGAAACTTCAACGATGAAATTCCCGGCCGGTTGTCCAATACATGGGAAGCCTGCATTCCATCCCATACCCAGTTTCGCACCCCATGTCCTAATATAGCCCGCGTCCACCTTTCCTCAAACTTGATGTTCCAACTGATCTTCTTCACCTTGCTTCGCAGCAACTCACTGGTCGCCTGAATCGTCTCACCATGCCAGGGATATGACAACGACCATACACCAACATCACTAATATACCAAGCTATCGAACAACTGACTATCTCTGCTCCTGTTCCGTCCGGTTTGAGCATCGTCGTCTCGTAGTCGAAAGCAATACAATCACCCTCATCATCCGTTAATGAACGAACTAAATCTGCCGCCAACAAAACATCCTTCTCAACCCTAACCCGCTTAGAATAGTATTCGGTATCTGTAACGGCTATTCCCTCTCCATAAGGCCTTCGACCATATTCTCCCTCCACTTCAAACGCTGCTTTGAGGTGCCGTCGAAACCAAACCTGCAACGCGGGGTCTTTCGTCCTGGCCAGATACGCCGGATGAAAAGTAGGACAGATCCAGGCATCCAACCATCGACAAGGAATCTTCCACCCCGCCCATCGACCAATGCCCCCCACGCCCTCTTTCCACAAATGACTGATCAGCGACTTGACGGCCACGCCACCCAGCAACAGAATCATCGACGGACGCAACTCCCTTATCGTTTTCAACAGGTTCGGTCGGCAGAATTCTATCCTGTTGTCGTTCGGGGTGGGGTTCCCTTCCCCCGGCCAGCAGATCACCGCGTTCGTCTTCCAACAGTCCTCATCCAGATCGATTCCGATCCTCCTCAGTTCCTTCCGAAGCAACTGACCACTGGAGCCTATCAATTGCGTCCCCTGAGCGTCCTCATCGCGTCCGGGGGCCTCGGCCACCACCAACACCCCCTTGGCCCCTCGGCCCGTAACGGGCATCTTGGGCGACTCACAGCCCCGTTGCAGTCCACAAGCCCCACAGCGGGGAATAACGGGGATTGCATCACGTTGCTGGGTCCTATTGAAAAATCCCTTCATTTCTTCGGCTTCTCCTCCTCCAAGCAAGCCACCCAAACGAATTTTCCCGTATCTACTTTCAGCCTGCCCTCCGCGATCTCGCATTCCCTCGATTGCTTGATCACCTCCACTAACACCTCCGGAGATACGGTGAAAGTCATCGGCTCCCCATCATACGTTATCTGCTTTCGCTCTTCATACCATCCAGTCGCACTCTCGCCACGGAGCCGCAACCTACCAGGCCGCAGGTCAACCTTCACAGAACCCTCGTTCTGCTCGTCCCGGAAAATCCCCGCCTTCTCCACGACCTCGGCCAGATCCTTCGGCAGAATCGCCTTCACTCCCGACACCTTCAGGATCTTGTCCAACTCCACAAAATCTTCCTTGCACCGACGGCAACTTATCACCAACCCCATCGGGTTGCGGAAATGCAACCAAGCCTCCGTCTCGGCCAGCTCAGTCACACCCAAACCGGCAACGTGCTTGATCGACGATGCCCGCACAAGACTCGGGGACTCCACGCCAGTAGTCAATGGCCACCGTGCAAGTTGGAAATTATCGCAGGCTTCGACGTGATCAGGATGAACGTGAACGCAGACCAAACTGAAATTACTCTCATCCTTGCTGGCACAACCGTGAACGATACCAATCGCATCGCAAAAGTCTGAGGGCAATTTCTTCCAATCATCATCGGCTGGAACCTCCACGTCCTTGACCGGCAGCAGGATCTCCGTTTCCATGGTGATACCGGCACGTCTCCGCTTGGCCGACACCCTCAGTTCCTTGTTCTCTACCGAAACACCGATCTCATCTTCGGTCAGTTTCGACAGCAGATCGAACAGGGGCTTGGCAGGTATTGCTCCCTCAATCTTCCCCAAGGGGGATTTGATAGAGCATGTTACCTCATCGTTGAAAGTCATCACCCTCCCATCGCTGAAAACGTAGCAGGACGACTGCTCGATTATGTCCTTGGCAGACAGGCCCGGGGATACTGCATCCAGGCATTGGATCAACTTATTGCGATTCACTTGCATCTGTTTTGTCTTCCTTTATTTATCTTTTTTAATGTCCCCAAATAGGGCCGGAGCATATCCCTTCAAATCAAGCCCAGCAATCGACGCAAGCCGGCAAAATGCGACCGCCGCCACGATCGGAACTTGCCCATTTCCAATGGCTTTAAGTCGGTCCATCCTAAAGGCCACGCCATGAGCCACTCGACCCACGTCGGGTTCAGTTGCCCACCAACTTGTGTTTGCAAGTCTGCTCTGCATCCGACTCTGCTTGGCCCGCTCGCCTTCGCAGACTGGGCCCGTGGTGTTGGCCATCGCCTGATCGCCTTGCCGAACTCCCCGTCCCCCTGTCCTTGGTTCGCACTTAACCCGTAAGGTGTTGGCCACTTTTTTCCGTGCTTTGCAATATTTCCCAATCCTTCGTAATGATTGTTTGGCCCTCCCGGTGTTGCATCGTATTGAACGGGAGTAGGCAAGTATCCACAATCTTTTTCTCTTATGCAGGGCCCCACATTCTGCCGCCGAAACAATTCCCCATTCCGCATCGTACCCCGCTTCCGCCAGGTCACCGAGGATTTCGCCAAAATAGTCAAAGCAAAGAAGCCCTGGGACGTTTTCCAGGAACGCAATTTCCGGTCCCACTTCGCGTATGATACGGATTGTATCCGGCCATAGGTTCCTTTCATCACCTTCCCCTTTTCCCTTGCCAGCTTGGGAATATGGCTGACAAGGGAATCCGGCTGTGACAATAACTGGAGCCATTTCGCAAACCGTTTCGATGTACGTCCCGGTTTCCGGATTGTCCGCCCGGAATGTCCGCACATCATCCCATATCGGGAACAAGGGAAACATGCCGTCCCGTTGCCTTCGCAAGAGGTCTTCTCGGCAATGTCGATCACATTCGACTGCCCCGATTGGCTTCCATCCAAGGAGGTTCCCTCCAAGCATCCCGCCGCCAGCTCCGGCAAACAACGCAAGTTCAAACATATTTCAGTCAACTCTTTTAGGTAATGCCACGCCATCCTTCTGCTTCTTTCTCAATTCTCTAAATCGCTGATAAATATGTTCCTTTGCTTCCCATTTTTCTTTAGTAGAACGCTTTCCAGGCATGCCAATCAAACCCCTCAATTCTAATCCAAGATGAACTTCCTTATCCTTACATATAACATAAGGTTCAATTGCCTTCAAAAATCGTTCTGCTGTCTTACCATGAAAACGCAAATAGAAAAAAGAACTTTTGCCTCTACGTGCAATAGTCAAACATCCACCAAACTCATCATGAATCAATCTAATTGGACGTGGATCTTTTTGAGCTATTTGTACAGCCATAAAATGCTCAACAAAATTTGCACTTCGTTGTCGTCTAGTTATACTTACACACCCTTCCCCATCAAAAAACCCTGCAACCCACGCAATGTTCACATTCAAACTCATATACCATCCCTTAATCAACCTTGAATGCTTCGGGGTATTTTTCCCGCAAAACTTTCATATCTTCCTTTGATACATCGGCTGGCGGGCATTTTTCACGCTTCTCTTTCAATTCCCAAATTACCGAAGCAACACTCAAACTACATCCTTCACCCTCCAACACAATTCTCGCTCCATCAAATTCAACACCTTGTCTACCTAACCATCGCACAAATGGGCCCGCCGAATACTTACCCAACACTTTCGATCGGCCTTTTCCTTTTGCTTTCGACTTGGTTTTCCGTCCCTTCTTCTTCGGCTTTTCATCGACCGTTTCCTTCTCGACCTTCTTCTCCTTCTTCGGTCGGCCCCTCTTCTTTTTCTTCGACTCCTCCTCAGTTTCGGAATCTTCAACTTCCTTTTCAACCGTCTCATCCACTTCCTCTTCGGCTTTCCTTTCCTTTTGCGGTCGTCCTCTTCTGCGTTTCTTCGGCTTTTTCTCAGGCTCCGGCGGTTCGGACGTTTCCTCAGCCTCCGTTTCCTCCTGAGACTCAACGGCATCCTCCTCTTCATCCACTTCTTCAGCTTCCGACTCCACGACCTTGATCTTGTCCTCATTCTCAATGGTGCTCAAAATCGAAGCAAGCAATGCCGCCGCTTCCTCATCCTCGATCTCAGTGTCATCATCCACAATGTCTGGAATCTTGTCCAATGTCCTTTGCAAACGATCCACCGGCCACTTGGCAGCTTGCTTGTACCCCAGTGCCAACAACAATCCCGCAGCGGCTTCCTTCTCGATCTTCAACGTCATTTCACACGCTCCTTTGCCCGTCAGGGCTCTGTTAGGATTTTGTAACTTCGATTTTCGTAGTATACATTCTCTCGACAACTTATTATAGTGCCGTTCCAACAAAATTCTCAGAAGGCCGATTTCAGCACGGGACAGCCCAGAGCCAAGCAGCCGGCAACGTGGACGCATTTGTTTTCAGAATAGGCCCCACTCCGACGCACCACCCAATTGACCCGAGTGACTCCCTGTTCCTTATCCTTGCTGTTGACGTTCAGAGCCAACATCCCATTGACGTGTGCCAGCTTCGTCTTACGCCCGCTGAAATGCTTTCTGCTCAGCAAGGCCCCTTTCTCCGCATAGGCCGAAGCATTGGCCTGTGTGGCCGTCACAACCAGGCAATGAAGCTCCTGCGACAACCGACGTAATTGCTTCCACGTTCCATCTATCTGATCCAGCGTTTCCCTTACACCGGCGGGTGGGGCCAGGATATCGGAATAGTCAATCACGACCAAATCTGGGACCCAGCCCTCCCGCTCCCAATCGCTCAGCAGGGATGATATTCCCGTCACGTTGATGCTACTGTTGGGGTGACAAATCAACCGAAACAAATCCTTTCCCCGAGTTATCTTCCGAAACGCTTTGTACGCCTGTCCTGGGGTCAGCTCTTCAAACTCTTTCCTCTCCTTCTCCACGTTGTAGTCTTTGTCGAATCCCGTCGGCCTTTCGATCCACCCTCCCTGCAACGGTTGTCGTGCCGTTCGTTGCCCCAACCGAACGATCACATCATCCTGACAAAGATCCCCAGCCTCGATGTAAGCCACGCGATATCGACCCCTCACACCGCGATAGGCCAGGTCCAGCAACCACCAACTCTTCCCCACCTTGTCGGGCCCCATGAAAGCAATCAGGCAATCACGGGTCAGGGCATTGCCAACCAGTCCCCCAAGATCACCAGGATAGGTGACCAGCGGCTTTCTCCGATCATAATCGAAGGCCTGCCTCCACACATCGTAATCCTCAGCAGGCTTGACCAACGCCCCCGTCCCCATTTCCACACGAGCAATTCCAGTCAATCGATTGTATGCATCATCAACATTGCCACGTTCCAGTTCTTCTGTTGCCTGTTCCATTTCCTGCTCCAGTCTCACTTTGTTCAGATACTTGCCCGCCACGTCGATCAGGTAATCACTGTTGCGTTCTGAATCATCTGCATATTCATCCGAAATTGCCTGAAGGAACTTCTCCACCAGCTTCACGGTGTCCTTGTCCCTGTCTTCGTTCTCTTCAGCCCAACTCTCGAACAATCCCTGAAGCTTTCCGTTTGGAGGTTCCCCGTACTTGTTCATGTACTTGACGCACCACCCACCGATCAAGTTTGCCCACCGTGAATCGAACAATCCTCCTGGCTGCCATTGACTGGCCACGCGAGAACAAACCGTGTTGTCAGTGACCATGCCGATCAAGACCTTGCGTAGATCACCACCGTCGAAACGTCTCGTCTTCAACGTCATTTCACACGCTCCTTTGCCCGTCAGGGCTCTGTTAGGATTTTGTAACTTCGATTTTCGTAGTATACATTCTCTCGACACCCTAGCGGTTATCAACCCATCCCCCGTCAATCCAGAAACTTGCAACGCAAAACTATGAGCCATGTCTTCAACTCCTTGAATATTCCGCTTGAAGTATTCCTCAAAAGCCATTTCATACTTGTTAAGCCTATCAATCAATCCCTGCCGGTGGACTATCGCCTCTTTAGACTTATCATAACCTGGTAATTCTACCCGCTTCCGCTTTCCAAGTATTAACTCAGCCATTTCTCTCGCTTTCACGTTTGATTCAATCGTCTTCACGCCCAGTTCCCATTCCGTTCAGCCAACTCCTGTCTAACCTTGGCCAGCAATTCCTGATCCCACTGGCTTTCCTCCTTGTGACAATCCTGGTCTTTATTCGGACTCAGACGCAGATACCTACCAAACACCCACTGCTCATCTGAAACTGTTGTATCTTCCTCCTTGCAATCTTCACCCGTCAATCGTTCTATGGCATCCTCGATGCGGGAGAAGTTCCTAGCAAAGTCTATTGCCTTGTACATCTTGGGAGTGTATTCGTTCCCGTAGATTTCCTTGTAGAGACTCAGCACCCTTTCTATCTGAAGTTCCTTCTTTTTTCGTTTTGTACGTAGGTCCTGTATCGTCTTGGCAAAGGTTTCTACTCTGGTGTTTTGCAGATCGGTGTTATGCTCCACCATCAACCCTTTCAGTTCCCCTCCTTGTTTCAAGTCGAAGTCCGTCAGACCGTTTGGTATTTTACGTTTCTTCTTTCCGTTGCTATGACCGTTGCCGTTTGAACTGGTATTATCGTCAAAGAAACCAGTTGGAACACACGGGCCAATTTTTTTGGCCCCATTTCTATTATTACATCTACTATTCTTGTATCTACCTTTACTACCCGATTCCGGGCAACCCATAGTACCCGTTTTTGGATTACAGCTATTACCCGTTTTTGGGTAATCTGCTTTATTCGATTCTGGGCAACCTTGATGCTGTGATTCGTCGGCTTCTGCTTTCTTTTTTTCCTCTTCTTTTCTCTCTTCTCCCTGAATAGATATTTCTTTTGCAACTTTCATGTAGTTTAACTTGAAGAATCTCTTGGCAGGCATGCCTCGATGTTCGATTTTCAACCACCCACGTTTCTTCAATTTATTGAGGGTCCTTTGTCGAGCACTACGACTCATGCCGATGTCCTTTTCCATTTTACTCATAGTACAGTAGAACCATTCCCCATTTTGATCACCATCGTATTGTCTGGCCTTTCCTAATAAATAGGAAAATACAAAAACTTCGTGAAGTGTAGCAATGAAAGTCAGTTCCAAGGGGAGTTGCATCCACTTGCCGGGGGCGAGTAAAACGCCCATTGCACGTTCTATACTCATAATCTGTTCCTTTTCAGTTGGTCTGAATGGGTTGTAGACATCGAACCCGTCCATCGAAGAACACTTGCCTCAAAAGTCCCGTTTTCTTGAGCTTGGATAGTGCATTGGAAACGGTGACTTCACTACAATTTAGTTCCCCGGCTAGACGTTCATTGTTTGCGTAGCAACACCCATCAGGATCGGAATCCGATTCCATGAGCATCCAGCTGAACAGTAGAGTCTCAAGAGCACTGATTTTTTTGTCTTGAAACAAATGGACTACGTCGGCTGGAACAAACCAGCACTGACACTGCTTCTTCGGCTTCAGTTCTGTAGACATAGCAATTCACTTTCTGGTCTCCGACAGGGGATAGAAAAAGAAAGGCCACCCCTAGTGTTGAGCAAGGGGTGGCCTTGGTAAGCACCACGGTGAGCAAGCAGTCAAACCCGCACCGTGCAACTTCAGATTGTACCGATATATTTCGTAACGGTATTTGACTGTTTTTGATGGTGCTTACCTTTCCAATTGATGATCACCGGCTCAACTTCGGTGACCGTTGCCCCTAGTATATCCCATCCCCAATTCCAATACAAGCCCAATTTTTTGGTTATCTTTTGCATACTGGCTTCCAATGTGTTGGGGGATCGGACACCGGATCGTCACATCCTTCAAAATACCATCGTGCTTTTTCCAGCCAAAGTCTGCAATCTCTGTCATGCCCTTCGATTTTCGTATCCACTGCGATGCCATCCGGCGGCAAGTATTTGCCGCATGGTATCCAATCGCCTCGACTGTCGGCAGGCTTTTCTTCAGAGATTGGCTTCCAATACTCTGGAGCGTAATGATTCACTGGGATCTTGGTTTTGTAATAAATCCATTCGTCCTGTCCCCGTATGAGCTTGTGCTGCTGCTGGAAATCGGCTTCATGCGCCTTCGTCATTACAATCTCGCCTTCCTGCGGCATCCTTTCGCTGCATGGTATCCAGTCGTCTTCGCCGTCGGCCGGTTTGCCAACGGCCTTTACTTCTAGGATCGCGAGCCGCTCTTCCGATACACGGAGCCGTTCAGCATGGTTTTCCGAGGTGACCCTCTGCTTATTGTGGAGATCAGCACTCCCATCAAGACGGAGGGTGATGCTGCCGCACTGATCTTCTAGGTAACTGATCAACTCTCCGTGATCCCTCACGCTGTTGGCAGTGCGATCGCTCTTGTCGGACTCACCTTCCAACTTGTCGAGACGACTTGCCAATCGGTTCGTCCGTTCCTCATTTTCTGCAAGCCACGTAGCTTGATTGCTTGTTTCCAACTTGTCGAGACGAGCCTTGAAGTCTCTCACGTTGGCGACAACGCTTGTGAACTCCTCTATCATGTCAAGCACCTCACGACTCGCTTCGGATATCACTTTGCTTTTGAGAGGCTTGATTTGCTCCCTGAGTTCGTAGATGCTGGTCCACATATCACCCGTTGGGATTTCTTCTTCTGGCATAGCTTGGGTTCCTTTTTGTGACTGAGTGTTTAGAATTCCGATACGATACCTATTTTTCAATAACCTTTTCAAGTGCATCCAACGACCGTTCCACGTAGTCCCTTGCTTCCTGATACCTCACCTCATTCACCACACAGAAACCCAATTGCAAGGACAACACGAACAGTATCAGGCCAAGCAATAGATTGGTAGTGTGTGCCAGGCTGTTTGCCTTGCGGTCGTGTCGATACTGACTGGGGCTGTATTCACCCATGATTCCTTCTCCTTGTCATTTATCTAATTTTTCGAGTAGTTCCAGGATCTGTTCGGAACGATTCTCCAGTCTCCCGCGGCTTGCCATGCTCCCTATGCCGTGGCACAACAACATGAGGATGATTATGGTCAACATGAATTCAATAAAGAATGTAGATTTTTCCGTTTTGCGTTCACTCATATCGACACCTGTTCTCTGTGTGTTCTAAAGTCTCTCAAAATCGATTCGTTTTCCAACTTTCCACGTAAGCCAGCAGACGACCAAAAACAAGATCGATACGATCAGGATCAAGTCACTCGGTTCCAGTATGATCGCAGGAACGATGTGGGAAATGGTTTCCAAGTAAGTCGTGAGAATTGCATCCATCGTCTTCCCTTTTTCAATCAGTGCCCCCAGTCGGAATCGAACCGACTTCGTGTGCCATTGTTACAACGGAATCGAACCGTTCACGGGGTATGACCCATGACCAACAGGGGCAAAAAATAGAGACGCTGGCTGTTAGTTCCTCTTTTACGCCTCACTTAGCCGTGAGCCTCACTATCACGGCACCAGCGTCTGCTTAGTATTCTTTTTAGGAAATTTCCAATGCGTCGGTGGAACGAAGAAGTTCGACGGCATGTCTTCGGGCTTCGGCAGCCCACGCTTCCTTGCATCGGTAGCCATGATATCTACTTTCGATCCATTCGGTGGCATACACTCATCAAATAGTATCCAGTCGTCATCGCGAAGCTTGATGAGTTCTGCCTTGTCTTTCAGGTCTTCCAACCGGCAGGGGATAAGACTTTCGACGGTGGCCTCCAATTCGCTGACTCTATGCTCCAATGCGTGAATACACATGTCGGCAATACTATCTTCTGACATTGACTGTTTCCTTTCGGCTTCTGGGTTTCGTTTCCTACTTTATTATAGGAACTGGAGAATCAAATTCTCTGGAATCGTTTTGACAGCTTCCGGTAGTCGAGAGGGAGTGTTGCAGAACCGTAGTGGCAAGCGTGGCGATAACTCCTCCAGAAGGCATACCACCACTTGCGTTGATCGTCCCTCAACCGTCGTTTCCGTTTTCCGTCAGGCATCGCTCGCGTCCTTTGTCGTCAGCAGTGAATCGAGTAGATCCTTCGCGGCCTGCCATTCACGGCGTTCCTGACGGAAGCTTTCGAGGTGTTGCCGGAGTGACTCCCCGCTGCCACCATGTTCTCTTCTAAGTGTGTGCTCTGAGAGTCCGGCCCAGTTTCGTTCTGCACGTTCCAAGTCGTCGCCACGAGCACTCTCCACAATCGCTTTCAGCTTCTCTCTTGCGTTCATCGTTTCATCCTTTCGAGGTTTGGTTTTCACTGACACACTGAACTCCCACCTTGCTCACACCACGCTGACGTATCATAGACGGTGCCCATCTGGCCTTGATCATGCTAAGCCACTGATCATAGCTTGTCCCACGAGTAATCGACGTATCGTTGCCGGGTTTGACAAGCCACGACGCTAACTCTTCCGGTGTAGAGAATACCGGGGTGACGGGAGAACCTTCGGTGACTGTTTCCCAGAGTTGCCAGCCTTCGCCTGCCGGTGGTTGAATTTTCCATTCCGGACAACCATGAGAGAGGACAGACACCCCCGCCCACTTAGCGGCCCGTCTGCATACTTCGCATAGTTCTTCGATGTCAGCATCCTCAGACATCCCCATGGCGTACCTGATTTCTTCCGTGCACATTGTGGCTAGGTACGGAGGCCAAATCTTATTCATCGGCCAATCGAAGTCCATCGGCACTCGTTTGATTTCACGTCCCATCGGTTCATCCTTTCGAGTTAGGTGCCTGTCGTCCCGCTCCCCAATTCTCTACAGAGAGAACTCGGGAAGGGAATACTCACCACGAATTGTAAAAGCGTATAAACTGTACTTCAGGTGGCAGTTTGGAAACTTCGACTTGATAACCGGACGCTGATTCACCATCGTCCCACTCGGATAGTGATTCTCCGAGGTTCACTTCTCGCCCTTCCTTATCACCAGGGTCTTCACCACCGAAAAAGTCCTGCACCTCTCCAGGCACATCTACGCCAGCAAGATCACACACCTCCCAGATGTGTTTCATTTCTTCCCACTTCTTATCTGCTTGCATAAAGCCAACAACGTGAGTTGACATGCCCATGATCTACTCCTTGTTTACGATGTTTGCATTTAGAGAACTCGGGAGGGGAACGGTTAGCGATACTTGGCAGTCGCTTCGTTGAGCACTACCCGAAGATCGCAAACGGCTTGGAATACTTCAACATTATCGGCCATAGCAAACTCAACTGATTGACTGCCACCAAGGAAGTGAATCGCAAGCTTGTTTGCTTCCTGTTCGCAAATACATCTTGTTAGGACCTCCGTCCATTGTTTCGCTTCTGCAGTAGATTCAGCCATTACTCTTGTCTCCTATGATTGAATTTGACGCTTGGCGAAGAACTCCGTTACGTCCTTGACGGCTTGGGCGTAGTCGAACGAACAGCAGCGATGACGCCAAGATTCCAATACACCCAAGGCCTTTTTCCGATCTAGCAACTGACATGAATCGCAGCCGTTACCGTCTATGCCTATCAGGCATACCACATCGTCAACTACCTTGACTGTATACGTGGTAAAGAACTGTGACTTCGGAACAGGCCCCTGCTTCCGTCCCTTATGGTAGGCTCGAAGAAGAGCGTCTTTGAAGAGAGCCACCGGCAAACTGACCATTCCACCGGAAAGATGCTTGTCGGCTTCTAGTACCTGTTCTCCGACAATCTTGCTCACTGTTTCAGCCGCAATCGGATCAGCGGGGATACCATCGGCTTCTCTAGCTTGCTGCAACTTGTCCATTACTCTTATCTCCTTTGCCGAAAAGCGTTACCTACATCACGTTGCCCCCGATTCCGTCCGGCATAGTAGGTTCGGAGCAGAATGTCTTTCAATATTTCTGCCGGCAGTTGATAATAATCGCCGCTAAGATCTGATCCACTCTGCAATATTTGATCCATAATCGTTATGAGTTCCTCATTGGCAATCGGATCAGCGGGGATACCATCGGCCTCGCGCTGTTGCTGTAGCTTGTCCATCGTCTTAGCTCCTTCGGTTAGTTGGTGGGAGTCAGCAATTCGACAAGTTCTTTGATCTCATCATGGTAAGTCGCGAGGATGTAACCTTCACACGGAAACACAAGTTTGCATTCTACGTCAAGTCGAGCATCGACGATTGACAATACACTCGTCAGGCGAGAACGGAGACTCTTGCCGTAAGCTGAACCAAACGTTTGTGCTATCCGCATCCGCTCAATTCTCTGTGCTTGTAGCTTGTCACTCATTGGCTTACCTCCTGTAGACACTTACTTTCCGTTCCGTGCAGGATCAAACGAGCACTAAGCAGTAGCGACTCCGCCAGCTTCAAATCCCTTTCGATATCATACCCCGGTTGCTCTTCAGCTATCCCTACTAGTGCCCCTGATTGCTCGAGGAGTATGCCCCGTATGATTTGTATTTTTCTTTTTGCTGAGATACTCATTGGCTTTTCCTTTCGTAGCTATCGATTCCCGGTACTGTTCTATCTACGCCAGCTATCTCCTCCCAATAATCAAGAGCGGGGAGTGTCCGGCCTCCAAGACTAAGGCAGTGAAAGGCTTCACTTGCGTTGCTGCCTTCAGCCTCTTGATCCTGTCCGCTAAGCCAATGAAATCGAAACGTCTTCATCGTCTTTTCCTTTCGTGTCTTTCGATTCCCGCAAGCCATTCTGCGACTAGCGCTTGGACAGTGAGGAGAATCTTTCGTGTAGCTTCTGTCTCATTCTGTTCGGCAGCTATCGCAGCCAATCGCGTCAGATCTTCCACAACTCGGATGTTCATCGTTTCATTCTCCTTTGGTTTCCTAGATCCATCCGGGACGAGTCTACGGCTTGCTGGCGATATTCCATCGATCATCTATATACCCCTCGAAGCCTGCCAGCATCGTGTCGGCTTGCTCGATCAGAGCTACAATCTTCCGCCGCTTTCGTACAACAGTTTTCGACTGCTCTTTTTCCATGAGCAAGTGTACCCGTGCGAGCACCTTGACGAGATCGTTCCGTATCGATCGTATCACTTCATTGTTCACGGTTCATTCTCCTTTGGTTACAGGTCTTCGGAACCTCGCAGCACTACGGAAGGTTAGCTTGCGTCCGGTTGCGAGGTTTGTCACGTCGTATTTTGTGTAGTGGCGCCCGTCATTCCAAATGCCTCCGCCAAGATCACTTGTCTGGTCTACACGAACCGTTACGATCTTGCCGCTCACCTTCGCTTCGTACAACCGGCCGATGTGGATGTCTGCTTTCTTCATGGCTTATTCTCCTGACGATCCTATAAAGGATGGCTTACCGCATGCTGCAAGTGCTTGGCGATATGCTCACGCTCCCAAGCAATAGCTTGATTCGTTTTCGGCCAATTGCCGCACCATGTTGGGCCGCATTCTCCGCACAATACGCACCCACGTTGACGAGTTGCTGAACCATTCCGCACATAGCGAATGATTCCTCCTGCTCGACTCTTTGGATTTGCCTTGCGATGATTGCGAACCAAGTCTTTTTCTGTGATTGGTTTCATCGTCTCATCCTTTCGGTTTGGGTGGCGACTAACCGACAATCTGGAATCCTTGTGCGATCAGTCTGTCTTGGATATTCCGCCAAGCATTACGAGCGGCAACTATGCCACCGCGGACGAGATCCGACGGGACAGAGTGCTTGTCTTGTTCACTTCCACGGTAACAGCAGACAGCGTAGTTGTTTGCTCCCATGATGTCGCAGCAGAGCAAAGCACCTTCGCGGGTTGCCGGGTGGCGGAAGTTTCGTTCATGGCTTTTCATTTCGTTTCCCTTTGCATTTCGGTTTCGTCGCCCTCCGGAGAGGGCTCAGGGGCGGGGCGGCTTACGTTTTCAGCTCAGGGCAGCGGAGAACTTTAGTTGCTAATCCTATTTCTCGCAGTTCACGCTCGGCCTCACGCATTGTCTTTGTCGCTACAACGTCCTCATTGATATAGCACACCCAATTGCCGGTTTCCTTTACAGCCGAACAGCATACTCGATCATTGTTTAGGCCAATCAGTTCTACCGTTCGCCTTCTCCGTTTCATCGTCTCAGTCCTTTCGTTTCGCGTTTCAGTTTTGTTTCTCATTTCCTTTTCCCTCTACAGTATATTATACAGTATCTTTCCTATAAGTCTATAGGAAAACCGGATAATTCGTCGATTTTTATCCCAAAAGAAGGGTATGTTTACCTAAGTCTTTATAGGACACTGGCTTAGGGTACAAAGTTAGTAGATCTGGAGTCCACCATGCCATATCACCACGAGGGATGCCAAAATCAGTTCTCAATACTTCAGCAATCAATCGCAATCGTCTTATTGATGGAAGTTGCCTTCCAGATTCACAACTTTTGATCCCACACGCTGTCTTCGATCCTATTCTTTCTGCAAGATCCCCACGAGAAAGTCCCATTTTAGTCCGGAGTGATTTAACTTGATTCCCAATCTCTAAAAAAGTAGGCATTCCTCTTCTAGGAAAAGGCATAGCACCACATAAAATCCATTGTCGAAGATCAGGTGGTAGGAAAAACCATTCATGATGATAATGATGATGTAACCAATGTAAATGAATATGCTTCTCTGTCGATCCACGATTCTTGAAACTTGCTAACAAGACAAGATCTGGTATCGGCGATGTCGTCTGTAAGTCCCTTAACCTCCTACGCACACTTACTGTGCGTCCTATTTTTACAATTTGTAACAATGGACATTCTATGAAATAAAGATTACTCATCACTACCTCCTAGTCGTTACTATCTCAAAATACCTCAGAAAAAGGCCTTCCGTATCTCGGAAATCTCCTCCTCAGACGCAGATCCCGGATCGTCTGAATCCAATTCTACCAACTCCGTCCGACCGGGAAATCCAGATAGAGCCGAACACAATTTCCGGGCTCGCTTCTGGGCCACCAGTTCTGAATCGAAGCATACCCCCCTCACCGGGAACTGAGCTATTGCCCGTACCTGAGCAGTCGAATAGATCAGCCCAAACGTGGCCACCGCCCCAGGACCGATCCGCCACACGTCCGCCGGGCCTTCAACTACAACCACGGAATGACGGGCTTGGTCGGCCCCGTAGAGGAGATGACTGAGGGGGATTGTGGACTGCTTTGGTTTGGCTGAAATGTACCGTTTCCCACCACCAACTGATCGGGTCGTCCAGGATACGATTTCCCCGTGACGATGCACCGGAATGAACAACCGCCAAGCCAACTGAGAAGCCAGTCCGATTCCCCGCACTCCCCATTGAGAAGCTATCTGATCCGGATCTAACTTTCGTCCTTGCAAATACCTTTTGTGAACACCGCCCAACGGACCGATTCCCTTCGGCAACTCCAACTGCCCGGCTGATCGTTTTGTTGTAGAGTAGACGGGAATCATCCCATCCAGCCGCCGCTTCACCCCATCATAGTCCTGCCCGGAAACCTCCTTCAACACAACAAACAAGCTGTGATAACCGCAACGCCAGCATGAGCAGTAGAAATGCTCCAGGTTGATTCCCAGGTGATACCCACCCGAACCCTTGCCGCAGAAGGGGCACTCGATCTGCACCCATCCTTCCCTGGTATGGTGGTGCTGCCCCTCCGTCCGATAGGGTATTCCGTATTCTCTGAGTATGTCAATCAGGCTTGTCATTGTAAAAGCCTTCTACTTTCTCCTGGCATGGATGTATCCACAATCCTGATAGGAACGTCAAGGTTCACGTCTAGAATCAACGGAATCAACCAACGCAGATTAGGAATCACCAAATACCGATCTGAATATATTGCGGTTATTGGTAGACATTGTGGTTGCTCGTCAGTCGTCTTTTTCACTCTGCTGAAGATATTGGCTTCGACAAAAGACCGGAACACAAACATTTCTACTCTCGGACAGTATAATAACACAGCGTGTTCCCATACTGGTATCAATACCCCCGTTTCCTCTCGGAATTCTCGAACCATCGCTGCTTCTGGTGTCTCGCCGTTCTCGATATGACCGCCGATGCCATTCAACCTTCCCGCCTGCCAAGATGGCCTCTTTTTTATTATCAGCCATGCCCTGTCTTTGGTGGCGTTGAACAGAAATCCCAACACGTATCTATACGTTTTCATTGTCCTTCTTCTTATGCAAGTGACAATCGCAATTCGGGTGTGTCGGAGGAGCACAGCAATTCAAAAACGTTGAACGTGTTGCTTTCGACGCATCATACGAAACAAGAGCATCCATGTATTCCTTGTTTTCAAGGAACTTGCTCGTGATCATCCTTGCCCGCCGCAGAAATGGTTTCCTATCCCTGCCCACGGCTTCCGCCAGGGACGCCAATTCCATGTACCCCCGCACCTCCAGCAAGACCTTCACCTGTACCATTCTAGCCTTTGTCAAAGAATCCATCAGATCACTTCCTTGTCCGTTCTAGGATACTCGTGGTGATATCCGTATGATCCATCACGTACTGCAAAGCCAAATTCGTGTATTGGTACATCGACAGCCGTGCCTTGGACGCTTCTACCTTGACCCGTTGAGCCACATCCCTCGACACTGCCAAAGTAGACTGTTCTTCTTTGTCCGACATCACAACACCTCCGATTCTAGTAGCTTGTTGAACACATTGAAATCGTTTGTCGGCGACCTTCCATCCAGCACCGATTGCGTTACTCCCTGCTTTTTCCACAACACCTTGCACAACCTCTCTTCAATCGTCCCCCCAGCAACCAGGTAGTAGATCCACACCGTTTTCTTCTGTCCTATCCGGTGGGGTCGATCTTCGGCCTGAGTCAAATTCCCCGGCACCCAATCCAATTCCGCAAACACCACGTTGGACGCAGCGGTCAGATTGATTCCCACGCCGGCAGCCCTGATGTTACCAATGAACAGTCTGGTCTTGGAATCCTTCTGAAACTGCTCTACCACGGCTTTGCGTTTTGGACCTGAAACACCCCCATCTATCGTCACCGATTTCACCTTGCATCGCCGCTGCAACGCTTCGATCATCTTTCGGTGGGTGGCAAACAGTATCAGTTTCTCGTCCGTCTCTCGGAAAAACTGATTGGACCAACGAACCACTGATTTCAGTTTCAGCTTGGCAACCAATCGCAACAGATACCCAACCTTCACCATCGCAGTGGCCCTCTTCGCCCCCGCCAGCTTGGCCGCATTCTCGTTCCGCAACCACCCCAGGAAGTCACGTTCGGCGTGGTTGTATTCATCACGGTCAGACAGATCACAAGGAACAATCTGACGGATCTTTTCGGGTAGATCCTTCAATACATCACACTTCCGTCTCCGGATCATCAAGTGACTGATCAAATGTTGGTGCAGTTCCGGAATCTTCGTGGCTCCATTGAAGTCCCAACCCCAGAATGTTCGCTTGGCTCCGCAGTAACGATGACCGAATGCAAAGAACGATGGATACAAGTCGGGTCGGATGATGTTCAGCGTGGTCCACAACTGAGCGGGACGGCTGGTCAACGGGGTTCCACTCAGGGCTATCACGTGGGGAACTCCTCGGCACAATTCCCTTGACTTCTTCGTTCGGATCGTCCCCCTGTTTGCAACTGACTGGCACTCATCTAGTATGATGGTCTTCGGTTTCAGTCGTTTCAGGTATGGCAGCCAATATTGAAGGATGTCGTAGTTCAGGATCGTCAGTTTCGGCCGCTCCCGGAATTCTCCATTGCGAGAAGGTTTGGTTCCTTCCAACACGCTGGCACGATGATCGAAATGGATCAGGGCCTCGTGTTCCCACACGTACTTGACCGATGCCGGGCAGACTACCACGGCCGGCATGGTTCCCTTGTTGCGGTGAAGATAGGTCAAGACTTCGAGCGACTTGCCCAGACCCATTTCATCGGCGACGAGAGAGCGTCCGTTGAATCGTTCGATCCTCTGGACGCCTTCCAGTTGATATGGGAACAGTTCAGTTTTCATTTCGTTTCTCGGACGTTACAAATCCTGGTTTGTCCTGGTTCCGTTCAAACCTTTTCAATCCCTTCAAATCTTCTTCAGCCTCAGAATGTGTATCATAAGGACCCACGGGCCCATCCTCCGGTGGGTAGCCAACGATCCACCAGTGTCTACTCACCTTTTGCAACACCAGTTTCACTTTGCCAAGACCTCACCTATTTCCTGGAACGAGTCCGCGACCCGTTCAATGTCCCATCCCAAGCCGCAGAAATAGTCGATCACCTTGCTCCTGGCACGCATCAATCCTTTTTTCATCCCCATCATCGCAAGCAATTCGCCAGGGGTTTCCAAAGTCAACCGGGCTACCGTTGCAGCATCCACCGACAGTTCCTTGACGAACTTGTCCACGTCGAACTTCAGCATCCTGAGGGCAGGAACGGCTTTGAGTGCATCTCCTTTCACGATGGAAACCGCTTCGGCATGGATTGACTCTTCTTGCTTCTGCTTCGTCAAACCCCACAAGATCTTCCGGACGAGGTAGGTGGTAAACTTGGCTCGTTTGAGATTGTGTTTTTCCAAGGCATCCATGTAGATGACGTTGGCCCGAGAAAACAGTTCTTCCAAGTCCCCACCGTGACGCTTGTAGAATCGATGGACGGTGTGCCAAATCAACTGTTCGACATCGACGTAGGTTTCGGTTGCAGCGTCGAATTGGAGGGCGGGGGTTGTCATTGTTTCAGGTTCCTTTCAGCTACAGTTGACTTTCATGAATCGTGATCGTATCTCCCACTTTCGGGGACCATTCCAGAGGCATGGAAGCCAGAACAAACCCACGCTTTCCCAACCCCTTGATTGTCACGGTGACGCAAGTCATCCGATTACGGTAACCACTGGAATTGCAGTGCCCGGAGAACCCCTCCCCGGAAAACGAGTCCATCAAAATACCCGCACGCCAGAATGACTTCCGAACGGTTTTGATTGTGATTGTCACTGAATCGGTCCTTTCGGGGTTTCAAGCAACGTCGATGTGGACGCCGCCGCAACTGGGGCAACGATCATAAAAAGCGTTCTCAGCGGCCCGAACCGTAAAGAACTCACGGCCGCATTCTATGCAGCGGAAGATTGGGTTTTGCTTGATTCGCTTGGGTTTCCGAACTTCACTGGTTCCCTTCCAACGAGCGGGGTGGGTTGTGGCGTACATCATTTGATTTCCTTTCAGTTAAGATTGACTGAAGAAAGCTGACAACGCCTTCAAAGCGTTAGCATAGTTAAAGGTGTACCGTTTTTGCCATTGTCTGATCTGTCGCTTGGCCTTTCGCAATCCCGTCAATTCATAGCATTCATAGCCATTACCGTCGGCGTCCATCACGCACATCAAGTCCTGGCAAATTTCAATCGTAAACATCGGTTAGGTTCCTTTCGGTTTGGGTTGGTGGTTGTCGCCCAATCCCATCGCCCTCCGGAGAGGGCTCAGGGGCGGGGCGGCTAGTCTTGGAACCGGAACTTCCGAGTATGTGTTCTGGTGTGTGGATCTTGCTTCGGGGTTCGCTTGATCGGTTCTCCCCAGATCACATGGTTCCACTCGGCTTGCGTCAGCTTGCGGTCGGCTTTCAGTAGTCTTTGTTTTGTGGTCATCGTCTCGTCTCCTTGGTTTCGTGTTGCGTTTGTGTTTCTCATTTCCTTTTCCCTCTACAGTATATTATACAGTATCTTTCCTATAAGTCTATAGGGAATCGGGGTAAAAACACGAAAATTCCGGATTCTCCCGGACCCTAGAACAGCCCCGAATCCCCGTAAATCTATATCCTGCAATGACTTACGACAAATCAGGGACCCAACCAGCCCGGGATTATTTTCTCAGACGGTCAGAATCCAGCACCGGATTCGACCGATTTCCAGGAGGTAGTTTGAGAAAGTGTAAGAACCCCCCGATAGACGGGTCCCTGTAGAAGGCCCCACGCTGCGATCTACGGCCCCACACCCCGATACCTTAATATCCTACCCCAACCTGATTCAACGTAGCTTTGGCCCCTTGTAGTCGATTCTCGTGGGTATCATGGGTGTTTGGAAGGATCGAACGAAGATCCATCGGGCCAACGCATGACATTGCCTCCCAATCGTTTCCACAGCATCCAAAACTGCTGCTTGTCGATTGCCTGTTCCGATCCGATCAAACGAATCTCCTGCCCATGTTGGGTAGGGATTTCACACTGGAGTTTCATACCAACGGTAACCCTGGCAACCACCCGCTTGATTTCCCCTCCGATCGTGACCTCCACAATTGAGGAAGGGGGGCCGGCCAGCCACCGCCGGATTCGTGTTCTGAGAAAATTAAGCATTTCAAACCCCTGATTATCGCTTGGCCCATTCTTTTATAGGTCCTTGTATCTAAGATAATAATTTCGTTGCTTTTTTGACTTCCTACCACATGTCCAAACAACATCCTCTGGTAATGGACGATATATTCTACGAACATAATCATATCCAGGTATATTGTCATGCCCCTTTCTAACATATTCCTTCACCCCTATCCACTTCCCATACATTCTATCAACCATCAAGGCCAGAATAGGCAACTCACTAAAGCATGGAAATTCCTCCTGGATGGCCATCAGTTCATCTGCTACGTCTTTCCTACGAATGTAGTAACAACCTCCCCCAGGAGTTATCCGAACAACCATTTTAGGATTTTCACTAGGGATTACTTCAATTCCAAACATCCTTCTGTCTTCAAACGTCCTCCAACGAGCAGATCTTCTGAAGCTTTTCCTGACCTGAAGAGGCGACTTGAAAGGGGGGCCTTTTTTTACAATTCTCCAAAAATTGTCTGGCAGCGGCTTTACCTGCCTAACGTCAAAGTCTAGCCATAAAACATGATCAAACTCTTCTGCGGCAATCTGCAAAATACGTCTCTTGTGCCACCAGTAGGACATCCCCCACATCATAAAATTATGGGAACCAAGTAAGCGTTTGCAAAGTCTAGGTGCTGCATAAGGCTCATGACTCAATAGCACTGGATCGATGCCGAAGGATTTCAATAATTCTGCATTCTTATCCCCAAAGCAGTATACTCGATCAATCACTGCCCTTTCTTCAACAGTATCGCAAATTTGTTTAGTATAAGCAGCTAACGGATCATTGTATTGATCATGACTCGTCCTCTCGTCGCCCCACAAACCCCTGATTATTGCCTGGCTCATTTTGGACCTTGATAAGTTGTCGTGCTGTGTCTCAAACGATAGACCCCGGGCAGATCAACAGGAACGATTCTACCGTGTTTGAGACAGAATTTCCGATAAGCAATATCGTCACGAAAATCCCCGAATGGTTTACCGTCCGAACGAGGCCTCTGCCATTTCGATTCGTTGTTCAAATAGCCATGCTCACGAGCGAAGCCCCCTTTTACTATCTGGACGCCGCCGATGGCTCGATTGTATCCCTTGTCGATAAATTCACTTGGATCAATGTATCTGGATTCTGAGGAACGAACATCAAAATCCAACGCCTTGTCCCCGGTTACATGATCCTGATGAATCTTGATCTTTTTCGGGAATATCATTGTGGCTCCACTTGGCCATTCCAACCGAGCCAATTCATCAAGACACCTTTTCCCGAATACGTGATCTACATCCGTGAACCATACAATATCTGCATCCGTGGCAAGAGCCGCTGCATTCCGGCCTATCGATCGTCTACCCAAACGGGGAGGGTCCAAGTAACAGACCCTGAATTCCAAACCAGAAAAAAGGAAATGCTGAGCAACAGTCATCGTCAATTCATCGGAAGGGTCACAGCAAAGTGTTACAGAAATATCCGATTGCCTCAAACTATTCAACATCAATGAGTCAAGCTGGTACTGCAACGCAGCAGCATAATGCTTATACTTGCCCGCCCAGCAATGTGTTACGATGTTTATTTTCGTCATTAGTCTCCTCATGCAATTTTGTGAATTGGTCCCAATCCTCTTGTGTATTGATAGCCAACGGAGCGTGATCGACTTCCACGGCACGTATCTGAAACCCAGCTTCCAACCAAGCCAACTGCTCCAACGATTCGGCTTGACTCAATTTGGTGGGTTTCAACTGCCCCAGCTTTCGCAACGTCTCGGCCCGGAAAGCGTACACCCCGATGTGAATCATGCTACCCAACAACGGGGCACGGCTGAACCAATGACAGTATCCTCCTGATACCGCCGTCTTGATCACGTTTGGATCACTGTCTGCCTTGCCTTCCCACGGTGCAACCAGGGTAGCTATATCATCTTTTTCGGATTCGGTTCGTATTTCGAGAGTATCTATCAGCATGTCGACGGATTGGGGATCGACCAACGGCTCGTCGCACTGCCAGTTTACGATTACGTCTACATCAATTTTTTCGATTACCTCAGCACAGCGGTGTGTTCCTGTTAGATGGGTTGATCGTGTGAGCCAACGACCCATATTGTTCTCATCGCAGTAATCCAAGATTTCGTTATCTGAAGATGCTACTGCTAACTGGTTTACTTTCACACGCGAAGCCTGTCCATAAACGTATCCTAGCAGCGTCTTCCCACCCGCCTTCAACAAAGGTTTCCCGGGCAACCGACCTGACTGAAGTCGAGCCGGTATGATGGTCATGCTTTTCATTTCAATACCATGGAGTGTAGTCATAGTGTTCACAGAATTGGGTTTCAGCTTTGCAAACTTCACGTCGCAGCCGCGGATGTTTGGTGAACGGAACCGAGTGATTTGCGTTCAACGGGAGTATCTCTTTGATACGATCAAGTCTATCCCGCTTCACATCCAACGACTGAAAAAACTCAATTGCCGCCCACTTCAAATCTTCGATCCGCATAGAAGTGGAAACATTGTATTTCAAAAACATTTCTCCCACAGCCCCGGGCAATTCTCTCAAGTACTGCCCCACAAAACTCTCAAAATCCTTGTTGGCCCTGACAGCATCAACAAACACATCTACGCAAGGAACACCAATCGACCCACCTTTCAACGCATGATAGTAGGAGCACAACCAGTCATACGGGTGTCTCACTATCGAAACGATCAATCTATGGGGGTCCGGGGCTGTGGGAGGTTCGTGGGCCTGCGCCTTGAAACCTTCCCCCAGTCCTGCAATCCAACACGCCCGGACGAACCAAGATGTGGCCGTGCGGGGGGGAGAAGCAAAGCAAAATCGATCGTAGACTATCATACGTTTACCCACCAAATACGAGACGACCCTTTCGGTATGTTTACGCTATTTCCAAACTGTTCGTCCACGGCTCTCTTTACTCCTTCCCATTTTCCACCATAGTCATGCCCCGCACATATCCCTCCCGATCTGACTTTATGAACCCATATCCTGATATCTTTGCTGATCGCTTCATAACGATGATCAGCATCGAGGAAAGCAAAATCAAGGGAATGCGGACTGACTTGTTTGGCTGCTTCCAGACTGGCCATCCTCAACCACACTGCCCTGTCCCCGAACGGATCGAGCAATTCGTGAGCCCTAGCTTCCGCTTTCTCCGCCGTAGTTCGCAAAAGCAATCGAGTAGGTTTCAGATTTTCCGGTTCATAATTATCAACCAGAAACAATCGCAATTCGGGAAAACGTTGCAGCAGCTTTCGCGAAGTCTGCCCTTGCCAGACTCCTACCTCTGCTCCCGTGTGTATCTCCCTGTCCAACGAAGACAGAATCCGAATCAGGTTGTGAGTGTACGATTTCATTCCTTCACCTTCTCCGGGAACATCCTACGTATTGAATCAATTTTCTTTTTCGGTTTGGTATGTTCCCAGTCTCCATGATGAGGATGTTTCGATCCCTTAATGTGTGCTATTTTGATGTTGCTGTTCAATTTGGGATACCACCTCCTCGGCTCGTAACAGAAATTCCAATTTATGTCCAATTTATTCACCTGCGACTCGATTCTGAGAAGTGCTTCGGTCCAACTGCGTTGATCCCCAAACCTTTTCGGATCTTTCTCCGCCCTCGCAATCATATCTCTGATCAACGGATCAAAAAATCCCTTCCAATCGAATGGCAGCGTGGTATCAAAAAACGCCACTCCCATGTTAGGCCTTGGCCAACGGGCCACTGCTATTGGATGCTTGCCATCAAAACCATCGAACAGGCTATCTAGTACGAAGCAGTCGATGTCGATTGACACGATCCGGCAACGATTGCCACAAACAACATCGCGGATAATGCGATTGCGATTGAGGATGTTTTCAACCCAAGAACCGCTGTCAATGGAATGGATACGTATTTCCGTCGCTTTACTATTACGAAACCACGAAGGCACAAATAAATTGATCGCAGCGATAAAGTCCGGTGATACTGTGCTTATTATCACATAATCCATGTTTCTTTCCTGTTGTTATGTATCCAATTAAAAACAAGCCTCTACAACCTACCTAGCTCCTACGCTAGAACGGCGATGCATTATGAGCAGCGTCCGTCCCCATTTCGATCCTAATTTCGATCCTAATTTGCGACGGATCATTTCAGTAGCTACATCATCTAACAGGAACCCGCGACTTCCCATTTCGCAAGCCACCCATTCAAGCATTCGACAACTGATATGTCCGTGCCCCCGACGACTTGTATTAGACCACGAAAGCAGAACACCATCGCCAGCCGTTGCGAGGTTCCACAAATAGATATCCGAAAACTCTCCGGGTATATGCTCCCCTACATCGGTACTCACAATCCAATCGGCACGGCGACCGATCACAGTGGAGATTATCGAAGGCTTTGTCAGGTCACCCACCTTTACAAGCCCATTGCTGAGCTCCATCGAATTCGGCGTATTGTCAATACCGATCGCGTCTTTCCATCCGTTCTCTCTCATCCATTCAACATGCGAACCGTAAGCCCCGGCACCTAGATCAACGACAAAAACTCCCCTGGGTATTGCTGCGTCGATGGCCAGTATCACTATCTTCTTCAGTATTTGCCCCCTTTTCTCCACGTACTCTTCATCAAAGGCCCCGTGAAGATCATTGCTATTCATTGTTTTCGTCCTATAAAAACCATAGTCCTTTTTACGTACCTAGAACCACCAAAACTCCTGTATTTTGTCGTCTTTGCTCCATCCAATTCCCATCCTTGTTCCTCAAATCGCTTGATCACATAATCCTCAGACCGGCAATTGACATGACCACTTATCCTCCAACGATCCGGCCACGCCCAACTGACTATCAATCCCTTTGTAGGAATTTGACAAACCTGGTCGATCAACCTTTCCTCAAATACTACGGGAACGTGCTCCCCCACTTCACTAAACAGTCCCCAATCGTACTTCCTGTAGAATTCAGAACAATCCGCAGTCAGATCAACCCACCGAATCAATCCGTTCGTCAGGTGGTGTATGTCAGGCGAACCATCTACCCCTTCAACATCGCAACCCAACTCCTGCAAAGCCAGGACGTGAGCCCCTATGCCAGCACCCAGATCGATGATAGTGCAATGCTTCGGAACGATAGACGCAATCGCTTCCGGTGAATTGTCCCCCACCCAACGTTGCTTTTGACTATGACGCAGCGATGTATTCTTCAACCGCTTGGTCTGTTTGCGATGTGAGTATGATCCGGGTGCTTGCTTTGATTTTGTCATGATACCTTACGCATGCCTAAAGACGGGGTATTCCTTTTCAACGCCCAAGTATCTCAATGGGGAAGTCACGTTCCAGATCACCTCCGGCTCCAAATTCTCGTAGAAGTCCCGGATCGTCATCGGACCAAATCGCTTCTCTATGCTGTATGTTATGGCACGTTCATCACCCACCCAATTCCTACCTTTATTATTCTTGTACGATTTGCATTTTATAGCAACCAATTCTTCGTAGTCCTCCATGAAGTATTTCAACAATTGGGTGCTGGACAAGTAGATCAAAGAGCCCATAAGACCCTTCCTGGCTGATATCAATTCCCATCCCGTTTTTCCATTATTCTTCCGATGGAAATACTTCTCCTTGTGATACATTACCACGGCCATCTGCAACAATTTGCCCAATCCATCACGCTCGGTGACTATCTTTCGTATCTTATTTGGGTCAAATTCCTGCCTTACTTTTGCATCAAAATCCGTGTATAGCACGGCACCATGTTCTTCCAAAGCGACCTTTATCAAGTACAACTTGTGCCAGGACCGACACTTTCCCCCCTCCAATCGCAGCAGGGATCTCTTGTCTACTTGAATTATTCTCTTTGCTCCACATTTCCTCAGCAGTTTTGTGGCTTCTCTTCCCAATGTATAATAATATATCTCATTCCGAAAAAACTTCCGCACGGACTCGATCGGATGGTTCAACGAATGACGAACAGCCCTCCGTATCCCATGTATGTGTTTTACAAGTTCCACGGAACCGTAAAGGAAACGAACAAACTTCATAATTTACTTTCCAATGAATCAAGATATTTGTTTTTGATTTCTCGTCTCCACGTCTGAACTCCCCCGATATTCTCGTCGATACATCTACGATACGCCGTATACCACAAGTCGACGCCCTTCCGGCACTTGTTCAACCGGGTGTTGCTATCACCATGAAAATGCCATATCACTACATCCTCATTCGGCAGATCCTTCGGCTGGAACTTCGGTGAACAATTCCAAGCCCCTCCCATCGCTATCGTGGCTTTTTTCTGAGGTATATACATCGTCATCAATGCATGTAGACAAGTTTCATCCGATATAAAAATCGAGCGAACTATCGTGGTCCACTTGTACCACATCGGAAGTACAATAGAAGATGGACGACAAGCAAACACACCCCCATTGACACTGGGCCACTGCTCATTCAAAACATTGTCAATCAATGCCCGTCGCAGTTTAGAAAACTTGTACATCCTTTTGATACGGCTGCGAACTATCCCGTTCTTTGTGGTCCAATTGCAGAACTGTGTTGCAACGAATCCATACTGATAAGCAGGATCGAAAAGCGGATCAATCGAACCCCTGATCAATGTATCGGCATCCAAGTAAAGACCAACTTCGCACCGCAATTGTTGCATCACTATTTGCTTGCATTCAAACTGGTCATTTTTACCACGGTATTCAGGGTCCCACTTGCGAACGTTGATCTTCAGTCGTTTGTCTTCTGCTATACGACTCACTATTCCCAATGACTCCGGCCACGTATAGACAGTTACCTTACCCTGCCAATGTTCACGCAAGGATTGCAAACTCACCACCAGATATGGCAAGTGGGCAGGACCCGACATCACATACACCACTTGCCGCTGTTCTTTCTTCGCCATGTTTTTCTCCGTCAATCGAACTTGAAATCAAATCTTTCTATCTCTTCCGCATAGAATTCTGCCACCCGCCGCCGAAGATCAATGGTGTAATAAGATCGGAAATCCCTACGGCTAGTAGCCCCAAAATGCTCCAGAGGATAATGCGGCATTTCTATTTCATTGCACAGCCGTCTCCAGTCTTCATGCAGGTTCTCGAAACGTCCCACAAAATCGATGCCCCACTTCAACCATTCTAGTTGAGAATTGGCTTGGTTCAAATCTCTAACATTCTTATGATCAAGAGGACGGACGTACCTTGACCTAGAACAAACTTCGCGGACGAAATCCCCAAAGTCCAGCAGGAACCGATTAGAGGGACGCTGCTTCCGTCGCAGTCGAAAACTCCGCAGGTATTCCCACAGCGAAACCAGACGATCCCACGAATTTCGTACGAAGGCAAAACGATAGCAACCGTCAAACCACTCCTGCGTGAATACTTCACTTTCTATAAACGCCAACGCCGACCGGTGTTCAACGTTGGTAAAATCCACCTCCGGGTTCCAGCAACTGTGATTCTTGTGCAAATCTTGGTAGCTGGTGATATGCTTCTCAACAGTCCGACGCATGGATGATCCAGCCGTTCTCGGAACATGTATGAAGTAGGTTCGTTTCACTTCTCATCTCGTTTGTAAGGAGAAATCCTACTGTTAGAGCAAGCCATATTGGGAAACGGCACATCGGGAATAGGTCGATCCAGAAACGTGGCCAATTTTGACCACAATTCTTCGCTGTCCATTTCAAATACGCTAAGCACAAGCAATCGTTTATCGTCAATATGATCGATCGCCCGTTGGACGTGCTCGACAAATTTCCGCCGCCACAGATTTTCTTCAAAGGTAACTTGGCCGAAACACTTCAGGAAATTCAATTGTGACCAACCTATCGGTTGATACATCGCTTGTTTTCGGTAACCATTATAAGATGCCCGCTTGTTCCCATGTTTCTTTATCAGTTGATCAACTGGCCTGGTCGGTAGAACGAACTTTGCATTGGGATAAAAATCAGCTAGTTTACGCCAATGCCATGAAGGAATTTCCCCGGCGTATTCACAAGTTCTGTACAAATCAAGATCACATCGACCATCAAGGAATTTGAATACAGCATCATTTGCACACGACTTGCACCCATTGAACCCATGCTTTGATCGGAATCCTAAAATACGAGTAGCTTCGCAAATACTTCTACTGCCAACCCTTCCAAGTCCAATCTCAAAAATCTGATCCTGAAATTCACCCTCATCCCATCCTCTGTGAATCTCACAAGGATTTTTTCCCATGCCAAACAGAATAAGTTTATTTGCCACGATGTATCTCCAATTTTATTGGTGGACGCCTGCGGGGGCATAATATACACACTTGATGGACTCGTTTGCATTTCCGTAAAGAATTGTAGAGTTCCAGCATCCGATCATATTCACGTTCGAGTATTACCCGAAGTGGCTCCTCCCTTACGTTGCCAAACACTACAGTTTCATTGTAATCAAGACAACACAAACCGATATTGCCTGATGCTCGGATCGTCAGGTCGCTAAGCGGGGAAAAGCAAGATCTGTATTTTTTTGGGGGCTCTCCCGGATTCAACAACTTCTGTTTGAGATTCGCTATGTGCAAACGGGTATGGTACGGCAATACACTGATTTCAGGCTTCAATCGTACTAGTTCCGTTTTGCTGTAAATAGAAATGAACAAGTGATCCAATCCAGCTTCAAAAAATTCCCTGGCCAAATCTCCATTCAGATACCATCCGTTGGTCGTTAGAAACGGTTTGATCCCTGGTAATTGTTCCTTGACGTGTCGGATCAACCAGTACAGACGTGGATCGATTCCCGGTTCGTTGTATACGTGGAACGCAAACTTCATCCCGTTGCCCCACCCAGCCGCCTTCAAATCTGCCACGATGCTCTTGATAACATCTAGGGGCAGTATTTTCACATCCCTGAACGTGCTAGTGGGGCAACGAGTGTGTTGACGGGCATAATTACAACGGTTCGACAACTCCAGAGATACTCTACGAGTATGTTCAAACATTAACAAGGGCCCTTTCCGCAGCTTGCCTAATGTTGTACATCGTGCACCAATGCTGCCAGCCCCTGGTCTTCATTTGTGGTCGAAGAACCCCCAATTCCATTCGTTTGGCACAATACCACAGATAACCGTCCTGCGACGGAACGGGCAACTTCCCTTCCCCACAAATCTTGATCGCCATTGAAGAAGCTTGTCGTGTGAACTCAGTATTGAAAAAAGCACACCAACTGATAATTCGCTTGTGTCCCAATCGATCCCTGCCAGGGGTCGGTACCAATTCCAGTGGAAGTTTAGACGACAACAGAGGAAGCATATTTGAGTAGCTTTTGACCCATTCATCCAATCGTACAAACTGATCGGGCGGTTTTGTAAACGTCCATGCATGAGAAACGATGGCGGGTTCGTTCTGAAACCACTTGTCATCGATCCAATCGTCCTTCCCCGTGGCCACCACATCAGTGTCCAGCTTCAACCAATACTTCGTTTTGACCACAACAGGAGGGACGTGCACAAAACCGGCCAGCATCTTGTATCGTTGTGAGTTGGACCACTTGTCCTCTGAACTTCCTTCGTATTCTATATCGGCTCTGTCTGGCCACGGGTAGGTGGTCAGATTCGGATGATCTACCACTTTGCGAATATCAGCCGACGAGATTTGTCTCCAATCATAAATTACCACCATCGGATGTTGAAGCAAAGATGGTTTGTGTCGTTTCCAGGTAGGCCAAACGAGACTCAACTGATTCAGGTGCTTCTGATCAACCCCCACAACGAGCGTGTAATCATTCATCCGTCTTTATCCCCCCGTGTGAATTGCCCCGATCAATATCGCTTGCATCCAGACCCACCCAATATATCTCTACAGCCACGCTGTCTTCCATTGCTTCAAAACCATGAACAACTCCCGGAGGCACGTCTGTGACTTGTCCTGGTTGCAATTCCGTCCTGTCTTTTGTCTCATTTTCATGAACCATGATCACCAACAATCGCCCTGAAATCAATATGAATCGGTTCCACTTGTGTTGATGTTTGTGCTTGGATGAAAATCCTCCTTTCACCACTCGTATCAAATGAGATTCGGTCCCGTTGAATGCGAAAAGAAGCTGTGTGTCTCCCCACTCTTTCCCCTGACGGGGACCGATCGGTGGTACGTTGAAAGTGGGCAAGGTCATTTCTCTCTTCTCTCAGCTTGGCGTTTCAACAATATAGCCGTATTTTCATCATACCATCCAACAAACCATCGGTATCGTGGATTGTTGAATCCCTTGCTTCTTTTATAAGGATTAACACTATTTGACTGCTTGAGCTTGCAAGCCCTGCGGCCCTTGCGATATTCCAAAGTTGTTTCAGTCATTTGTTCGTCACTCATTTTTTCTTTCTCCTCCCTTTCCTTTCCTTCTTCTCTTTCTTCTCTTTGGGCTTTTTGTAATACCACCCACGCAAATCGAAAGGCTCCTCCGGTATCTCCTTCTTGGCTTCATTCACGGCCGCTTCAAAAGGAACGTAGGGGAAGGCCCGCAATCCCGACCGATCATAGCAATTGTAAATCTCCAAACCGAACCGCGAAAAGACACCCGTTTCCTGCAATTCGCAAAGCCACTTGTTAACTATCGCAAACTGAGAATTGTTCGATCGACAAGCCCCTTCATTACGCTCCTCACCGAAGGAATAATTCTCACACAAATCCAGTGTCGGGTCCATCTTGAAATCAACACCCACCAGAAAGATGCGACGTGCCCCTAGATAATATAGCACCCTCAAACCCAAAAGCATGGTGCACACTGTCTTGGGCTGTCCTGTTCTCTCTGTTCCTACGTTATGGTTTCCCCAGGATGCATGGGTATCTAAGAAGAAAGAATCGTCCGGAGATAGCCAAGCCCGTCGCCCAAAACCCCAAACGTTTGGGGAATCACTGGCAGATAAACGTGTTCCATCCGGGGCATGTAGAGGTTCAAACATCCCATCTCTTCGCTTATACCTCAGACGACCCCGCTTGGGAATCATCTTGGGCGATGGGATGAATTTCATGATCCGGGGGTCCATCCAAATTCCGTTGTGAAACTTGGAAGGAGGATCGGAACAAACGAATGCTTGGGGCTGGAATCGAGAATGTCCCGCTACATTGTTGACAGCTAACGACCAGCACCCACGATCATTGAGAAGCCCCAATCGCATAGAATTGGCCGAAGGCCCTCCACCTATCAAAAACGCCGTCCTATTGGCTAGCAACCCCCTCATAGCCGTTGTAGGTCGTGCTTCCCTATCTGTTACATATAGAAAATCGATGAAACGATCCGAAAAGTCTTTATCCTCTAATCGCAATTTGTCTCGGCACAACTCACAAGATGCTACTTGAACATTATCACCTTTGAGCACACACTTTTCATTGATACGGCAATCGAAAATCTCCTCACCCTTGCCTGTTGTTTTGCCTTTGCACGAGTCTCCCAGATACACGCATTCCCCGTTTTTCATTTTAACTAATCTTCCCCTTCAGGAAACATTATACCATTGAAAGTTTTTTCATCTGGAAACTTCGATCCCTTGTGTTGAAAACACAGCGTCAAGCAATGGAATGTTCGCTTGCCTTTTTGCATTTTGAATCTATGAAGCTTCGTACAAACACGATAATTGCACTCTGCACCCAAAGACAACACCCGTGACAACGTATAGTGGTACTTGCTATGCCCTGCCCAACTACCTACTTCAGGCAGAAGGTGCAAAATAAAACCATCTACCCCGCACATTTCATGGATATTACGCCAACACCAATATTGGGACTGTTTGACGTGTTCACTCATCCCAAAATTTGTCACCAAATTATACTTGCCTTTGTACTGTAAAGGAAGGGGTTGGGACAAATCCAATTTGATGGCACCGTCTCTCCCATTGAGATCGAAACTCTCATGCAATACCCCCATTGCCTCAAAGACTTTCTTAGCTGCTATTTCCTTTCCCAATGTACTAGCCCGAAACCTCTGATTACCCAACTCAGCCATCCGCAATCCGGACAAAACAATTTGTTCCTTTTTGCACACTTCCTGAAACAACTGAAGACAGCCTGTTTTATAATTGATACCCATAATTCTATCCAGGGCTGCTGGAACTGCTGTTGAGGCTAGAACTGGAACTGCTGCGAAGACTGCTGGTGCTGGTGCTGGAACTGCTCTGGCTGCTGGGGCTAAGGCTAGAACTGCTGTTGAGGCTGGAGCTGCTGTTGAGGCTGCTGGTGCTTGTAGAGCTGCTGTTTTGGCTGGAGCTAGAGCTAGAACTGCTGTTTTGGCTGGAGCTAGAATCAGAGCTGCTGTTGAGGCTGGAGCTGGAGCTAGAACTGCTGTTGAGGCTGCTGAAACTAGTGATACTTTCACTGCTCGTGCTCGAAGAACTTGAATCCGATTCAGGACAACAGATGAAAACCTCAGCAGTGCCCGGATCTGTTACAGTGCATATCTTTCCATTTACTATTTCTAACTCTCGTATCGGAAAAACAATATCATCACCCACCCTTGTAGGATCAGCAATCAACACTTCCAAAAATCCAGTAAAACCAGCACAGATAGCACTAGACGATGTTGATGATAGGGATGTTGAAGACTGTGATGATTCACCCGACACCATTTCCGTAGTAACAGTCACCCCAAAATCAACGGTGAACGTCCAAGGCTCACTATCGGGTGTTGTGATTTTAACCGCGTTGTCTGCTGGAGACGTGGCTTCCAATTCCATCTTGGGCCAAGCCTGACTACCATCATCGTTATTTACTTCTGCTACGATCGACAAATCAGCGACTTGTGTTGCCGTGGGTGATGCTGTATCCGTTGTAGCCTGACCCCCTTTGGCCAAAGCGAAAAACCTCATTATTCCAGAATCGAGAAGCACTTCACCAAGAGCAGCACTTGCTCGAACTGCTAATCGAATCAGATCATTATTCTCCGCCAGAAAAGTTACAAACCCCGTGCCAGATGCAGTGAGGTCGGTTATCTCATTGTAGAAGTTGATGTAGAAAGTACGACTGGATATCATCTTCCATACACCACCCACCTTCCGTTCCAGCCAAAACTCTACCTCCGGGCTGTCTTCACCGGGGTCTGCTGCGACTACAGTACCAGAAGGGCCTCCTTCAACTTCGATGGTTGGGTAAGCATTGCTGCCACTTGGCTGAGCAGCAACATCGATCGGAATGAACATATCCCGCTGTTCCATCCAATACGCATTGACAATGTCCTCCACTTCCAATTTTATCGGAAACGCATTGGCATCCAACGGCCATTCCTTGTCTTGCGTTTTCCACTCATTGTTCTCAGGATCGAAATACCGCAGCTTGCACATATACAAGCCGCTGTCCTCAGTATCGGCAGGTTTCACGGATGGGACTATAAGACTGGAAATCACAACTGGGGCTTGAGTCCAGTAAGGGATTGGAGTGTCTGCACTGAATGTCCCACCACGCAGACCGGAAAGAAAGCTGCCCGTTGGAGACGCTGCCACACGCCTTGCTACTCGTGTAAGATCATTCCACTCTTGATGAGGTAGTGAATCTCCTCTTTTCTTCGACGGAAACTGTTCCTGCATTATTTGAATCCACTTGGGAAGAGAGCATTCAAATCAGTTTCTTCATACGTCTTTTTACCATCGATTCTTATTTCCTGAAATTCACCCGCATCCTTTCTGTAAAAATGATTATGTCCCAAGATTTCACCACCAACAGCAAGATGTTTTTCTGAAAATCGCATTTCCAACTCTACAGGAGCTTCAAGAGGCTGACCAGTCAATCCCGTTCTCCAAGACAACTGTTCTCGCATTGAATATCCCATGTATAGAATTGTACCTGGTGCAGCCCCCATGAGTAATGGCATCGCAGCACTATTCACTTTACCCATCCGCGATCTTATTATCACTATAAATGTAGCTGTGAAGAAAGCCCTCGGGATTTGACCCCATCTTACAGTCCAATCAGTTTCGGGAATAATTATAGTCCTGGGCAAATTGACTTGTTCTACAGCATCCCCATTAGGATACCATGTTGCTTCCTTTCCTGTAGGAGCACCTATGAATTCACCGCCAGCATCTGCCGAAATTTCTACAAAGGAATTCGGATCGGTATCACTTCCATTCTTTCCCGTTCCATACTCAATCGTCAATTTCAGAAAATTAGTATAAGTAGCAGCAGCTTTCGCTACAGCAACAGGATCACCCGGATCGGGTTCAGGAGCAGATCCAAACGGATCGGAAGGGAATACAGATGGAAAAGGCTCGTAGGAAATACGACGGGTCAGGAGTGTATTCAAGCCCGGGAATGTGCGTTTATTTCCAAACGAAAAAGAACTATCTACCGTAAACATGGGTGGAAATGATTCTGTAACAAACGAAAATAAATCCGAAGCCCTTATGATATACTCCTCTTGAGCTACTGCATTCTCCTCTTCAAAGGAACCAGTAGGTGAACCTTCAAACAACTTGTAGGGAATCCCATTAGCAGTCTGCAATTTCCATTCAGATGGGTCAACGTTTATGCTCATGAGAACACTGCTGCTCCAGGTGGGCCAATCTTTTCAACAGCAGCGATCAGTAAATCCTGTTTTTTCAAACCCAATGCAAGTAAATCATTCCGTTTAGCATCCTTGTCATCTTTTCCTTTCAATAATACATCCTGTATATGCTTGCCGAAGGCTCTGAATCCGAAACGCACAGCCCCTTTTTCTGTTTTTGAAGGACGCAATTCCTGCCGTTCTGCTACGGCCTCTTGTGCGATCTTCCTTCCCTCTTCCAATTTAGGCAATGCATCAATACGTTTTGCCTCTAACCGTCTCTTGCTTTCCTCAATTTTTTCAAGCACTCCCCCAAGTTCATCCTTGATTAGTTTCTTAGTACGTTTACTAGGCACGAATACAGAACTCAGATCAGGTAATTCCCCTGCAAGACCCTTACCAAATCCCCCAAGAGCATCTGATATACCCTTGGCTATGTTCAGTGATATATCTCTACCTCGTATTGCATCCCAAATCAATCTGGGAATCTGGGCTAGTGTCTTGACTATAGTCTTTACCAATGTCCACATAAGCTTGGCAACCATTTCAGCAAACCAGATGAACAAGTCAAATGCCTTACGCAAACCAAAACCGAACAATTGAGGCATGATTTTCGTGAAATTTACGACCAAATCAAACATGAATGATAATGCCACCTTTGCAACACCAGGCATGGCTCCCCATACAACACCCCAATTCTCCAAAATCGCCACAAAGAACTCAGTAGCATTCAAAACAAAGCTAGAAATAAATTGCAAGGCCCTCGAAGCCATTCCACCAACGGTATCTGGTAGTTTCTCAATATCTTCTCTCGTGATTCCCAACCATTCCAGGATTGATTTCAATCCAGTTATTATCGCATTTCCTATGATTGTAAAAGCTTCTTTCACACGCTCCCAAGCTATCCCAAACATTCTAGCCGATTCAGCCAAAGCCTTTTGAAATACGTCCGTCTTTTTCAACCACTCTATCAGTGAAAAGATTCCCGCTATCACCGTTCCTACAACAGCCACCAAAGCAAACCATCCCGTTGACAAAGTAGCAATCCGAATAGCGGCGGCAGCCAACCTAGCCGCCGGACCGATCAACATGACAACTCTGACAAACGCCAATACACCAGTAGTAGCAAGTACCATCCTACCAATCATTCCCCCCATCGATTTATTCAAGTCTACAAATTTCTGAGTCATAAAAGATGTGGCCTGTGACATTTTCATAATGACACCTAACAAGGGCTCAAATGCTTTAAGCACAGGAGTCAAAGCAGCTATAGCAAATTCAGATAATGCAGATTTCGTTTTCAGTATAACTCCAATGAAAGTATTCATACGTGCTGCTGCCACCCTCGCGGCACGTCCCAAGTCCTTTTCTAATCCTTCAGCAACATCTTCTACAAAACGACCCCGTTTCAAAAGACTAAGGATACCTGTAATTTTTCGTCCACGCTGTCCAAACAATTGAATCGCTTTTGCTCCGCGTTCCACCTTACTTGTAGGCATTGAAGTGGCTATTTCTTTCAATAATCCGATAAGATCCAATGCACCCCCTGGTCCTGTGAAATCACTTACCTGGACGTTCAATTCTTCAAGGGCATCTGCCGCTTCCTTGGGAGGATTGATAAGACGACCAATAGCTATTGCCATGGCCACTCCCCCTTGTGCTCCCTGAGTTCCTGCCTTAGCCATGCCAGTCATCAGTGCGACCGAATCTCTAAACGAAACACCCGTATCGGCTGCGATCGATCCCAAACCATCAAGAGCTTGAGCCAATTCTTCTGCCGTTGTCTGGGCTCTCGATTGAGCCGATGACAAAAAGTCTCCGATTCTGGCTGTATCCTTAGCAACCAAATTGTACTTAACCATATTGTTTACAACGATCTTGGCTGCCTGTCCAAAATCAAGAGTCGTTGACGCTGCTAAATCCAATACATTGGGCAAAGCCCCCATTGCATCTTTTGCATCCAATCCACCCAACACCAATTGATTCAAACCTTCGGCAGCTTGTACCGCAGTAAATCGAGTGGTAGCCCCCATCTTTCTAGCAGCCGCTTCAAGTTCTTTGAACGCTTTTTTTCCATCCTTACCCAACAATCGAGCATTTGCCCGCACGAATATCATGATGTCTTCAAACTTCGCTGCTTCCCTTCCAGCAATAGCAAAAGTAGCACCAACACCAAAAAGGCCTATTCCAGATAAAACCCCTCTCAGTTGCGTGCCTATAGAAGTAATGACCCTTGAAGTCTGTCTCTTGACACCTTCCAAATCACCTCTCAATTTGGAAGCATCCGCCCGGACCCTCACCCACGCTTTGGCAAGCTCAATTCCCACTACTTCTTTCCTCTCTTGCGTCTCCGTTTTTTCTTCTTCTGCCTATCTTTTTCCTGGGCTTCCATCAATTGCCTAGCCAAAGACTTTCCAACGATCCGTCCTTTTATCGGGGTGCCGTCCCCTGCTCGTCCCTTGATCATCCCATCCTTGTCAGTCTTTGCAGCAACGTTCAACGGCAACACCTTCCTGCTCCTCACCCCGTCCTTCGACCGTAGAAGTTTTCTATCGACCAACAGCATATAGATCATGTCCAGCGTCATGGCCCCTACTTGGGAAGGTGTATATTGATTCCCTCCTTCCCACGAATTATCACACAATCGCCGTATGTGATACGGTGTAATCCCATACAACAAACCACCTGGAGGTATGTCTTGATCTTGCTCGCTGCTACTCTCCTCAATTGCAGCGAGCCCTATCCATTTCCCACCGCTGGAGCCGAGAGGTGTTCAATCTCCTGTGCCAAGTCGGTCAACAACGATTGATTTTCCATCAGTTCATCAACTACTTCCTCCCGGCTGACCCCGTTGTGTCTAAAGCACATCCAAACCAAAGTAATCATTCCATCAGAACAACCAGTAATCCACCAATTGACGTATGGAACTTTTTGCTTCGGTGGAGAATCATTGGTAAACCTTCGGTATTGCTTGTCTGTCAATGTCTCCTGATCTAGGGCCGCGGCACACAAACGACGCAACTGCAAATCTCCAGCCTTGCCGTCTATGTCATACTGATCCTTGACCCACTGCTTTAACTGCTTGGACATCTTCAGCCGGTCTGGATCATGGGCATACTTGGAAGGCAAGTCGTCTATGTCCCACTTTGCAGCCGTTTCCATATGCTCTTGCATCATTGAAGATACTTCGCATTTTGGAATCAAATCGGCATTCTCAGAAAAAGTCTCCAAGTAACTGCGTCGATACCGCTTGAGGCAGTCACGCTCCACCTCAGTCAATTCCTGAATACCTAACGGGCGAACCGTACACTGTTTTCCAGCTATGGACACAGTGGTAGAACTGCCCGCACCTACTGCACGAGCCACATCTTCTGGCATTGCTTTTCCCCTTCAGATTGTGAGTGTTACGAACTGTTTTCCTCTTGCAACATCAATTGGCGAGCGAGTGACCCATGGGGATTACGGACAGATATGAAGCCCAGAGTATAGGCCGCGTCCGGGGAAATGGTTCGACGAGAGTTTTGGGGGAGGTCATGTCGCTTTCGTTCTTCGGCACAATTATCACAAGGACAGAATTTCCAAAGATGGTATTCTGTTTTTTGAACTACAAGTACATCATTTCTCATTTCAGTCTCCAGCGATAGAAGATATTGATTAAGGCAACACCTTTGCCGGTGCCCCTGCTTCACCCGGATAGTAATAGCGGCCGTCTGCTCCCCAGGCACTCGTCCAACCAGTGACCTCTTCGGTATCGATATCCACCGTCAGATTGAAGTCATTGTTCAGGGCCCTGGGAAACTGCCAATAGAGGGAAGCATTGATCCACAACGTGGCATCAACAATATCCTCCGGCTGGAACAAATCAAACACTTCGTTCGTGGTATCATAAGTACCCTCAGCCGTGAAGGTGTTGTCCTTCCTGCCAGCAGCACGGTTGGTGAACCCTTCAGAATCCGAATCACCCCATTCACTGCCACTAGCCAATGAGGGATTTGTGGCCCAATTTTTTGTGCGGGCAACGAGAACAGCCCCTACTTGAAATTTCCCCAAACGCCCGGTCACAGTATTCAGACTCGACATTTTATCCTCCTATCACTAGACTTTTGTGCTTGCGGCTAGCCATCATTTTAGCCCTAAACTCCGGATTTTTCCAAAGCTGCTTCAAAGTTTTGCTATGCTTGCATCTACTTTCTAACGAACTAGGAATACTTAATCTATGAGTATTTCCTTGCATTGCTTTACTAATAGATGCTTTGTGTTCCGGTGACAAAACTTTTCCAGAATGTGCTTTACTAAGTTTCTCCCGATGCTCTTTAGTAATTTTCCTGCCCTTTTGAACCCGGGACATTTTAGCTCTTGCTTCGATCGAATGCTTCTTCCCCTTACGAACCCTGCTCAATTTCGCCCGTGTTTCTTCCGACGGCTTACGCCCCTTCAAGGATTCACTTATTTTCGTTCTAGTCTCTTCAGAAGGGCTCTTGCCTTTTCTGCCTTTCAAACTGGCACTCATTTTGGCCTTCGTCTCTTCGGAAATGCATTTACCCACGTTGATTTTTCTAAGCTTTTCTCGAGTTTCAAGCGATACGATTTTGCCTATATGAGCTCTGCTTATTTTCAATTTCGTTTTGGGTGAATGCTTCCATCCAGATGTTCCATCCCCACCATCAGTCAAATTGTATCCATTAGGAGCTTTTGATTTCTTCAGCTTGATCGTTGCTATCTCTATTGAATCCAACTCGTCCTCATCAACATCATCGAACAGAACTTTCCACTTGAAAGCATTGAATCCATACTTGCGTAGAACATTGTGAAAAAGAAGTTTTGATCCTTTGTTTGTGTCACGCTCATGGACTGTTTGCCGATCCGCCAAAGTTCTCACGGTCTTGCCAACGTACCGCTTATCGTTGATCCGATTCACAACCATATACACGCAAGCCATTATTTATCAACTCCTTATCAACTAGTCAGGTATCAAGCTAGAACTTGTGCTTATTTCGGAACTGGAACTGCTACTGTTGAGACTGGAGCTAGAGCTAGAGCTGCTCTGGCTGCTGGTGCTGCTGCTAGACTGTTCACCGCTGGAGCTAGAACTGCTACGAACGCTGGAGCTGCTAGAGCTGCTAGGACTGCTGCTACTAGAACTCGCCGATACCGAAGAACTGCTGCTTTCATCATCATCATGCCTACCCAAAATATAAACGCTGTATACAATATCCCCACCCACCGCCGACAATTTCAGTCGATGGGAACCAGCATCACCATCGGACACGTCAAATCCCTGCTCGGCCGGCTGGTACTTCTGTATGTGTGCACCACCTCGCAATGCCCCTCCAGTACCCACCGTGTGAATTCCGATCGGAGTCCACCCACCACGGGCCGGGTCCGGCAAGACTTCCAGTTGACCAACTGTATCAACGTCATTCTCATTTACGATCAGGATTGCCGTAATTTCTTCCAGGACAAGGGCCTGTCCCACCATATCGTTTCCATTACCAGCACCAGCATCCAGATTGACAAAATCGTACAGATCAAGGACGATGGAAGCACCACTTGCCAGTATCTTCTCTTTCCACTGGAATCCCCGATTGGCTTGATTGGCACTAACTCCACTTGTCAATGCGTCACTGACAGACCCAGCCAACGACCCCGTAATCGTCTGGCCGTCGTCCAGTGTGTTTCGGACATTGGCCAGTAATTGAGCCACCACCTTCGGTGACGCCAAATCTCTAATAGCCATCGATAATCTCCTGTATCAATCGTAAATCGCTTCTACTCAGCAGTAGCCGAAAGGGTGTAAGGCATCAACTGAAACCGTACTGCTTGGCATCGACCCCTTGCGGTCGATTCTCGTGGGTGTTTACGTTGCCACCGGTACATCCAAACGAAATAGGTAATCGATTGTCCACTGATGACTGTCATCGTCCGTCCTAAGTCCAAAATCACTCTGGTATTGTGTTATCAGGAAGTTGCCGTTTGTCAGTGTCAAGTCTTGTGGAGGGGTGTCGGGGTGACCGCCAAACACTTTCAATACCAACTCTGCCAAGTCCGCCGCTATCTCTTTTGCTGTCCGAAGGTCCCCGTCGATCAACTGGGCATGAATGCGAAACTTCCACGGTATGTCCCGAATCTCTTGATTGATTGTTCCAACACCACTCATCCTTGCAGTGGTACTTCCAGCCGACTGTTCAAAAACGCAATATGGTGTTGGCTGTTGCGGTGCCGCTTGGCCGTCGTTGAGGACAGTAAATACCGTGCGGTTTGCCACCTCCCAATACTGATTGAACGATGCGTTCAATCCAGTGGATACCCACAAGGCTGCGACTGCTTTGTGCAAATCTGAGGCAGCCGCAACGGTCATTTTATGGGTCCTGTCAAAATCCTGGTCATCGTCGGCAACTCTTTCCTGAATGTCCTGACCAGAAACGATCGATTCAACCGTTTCGACGTTTCCAAGATCAATCCGTAATCGAGTGGGGTTCCTACGAATCCATCGTAGATCGCCGGTCCGGCCCGAATCACTTGACTGAAAATGGTACTCATCAACAAAGTAGTCTCAGCCCGAGGGAATTCCCCCGGTTTGCTTCTCTTGGTTACAACCACCCTACCGGTTTTTGTGCTTTTGCCCTTCCCAACCGGTTTGCTTAAGTTGTGGACTACTTTGCTTCGCAAAAGATCAGTTGCTATTCTCATCCTTGTCTTCAGAGTAAATGCAACTTTGTCGTTCACTTCGCGAATGAACCATTCAATCCTTGCCGCCCTTTTTGCAGCAACCGCAGGCCTCCTGGCACGGGCAGCAAGTACAGCTCTGGATGGTTGTATCGCTCTGACCAATTTAGCCTCCTGACATGGTCAGTTTCTCATACCATGCATCCCAATCCTTCTCAAACGTGGGTTGGGCGTTCATCACCACACTGCCGGGATTCAACAGGTAGTTGCCAGGAAGATCGTCGACATCTTCCAATTCGGGCTTGGGACCCTTGACCATCTTGGCTTCGTTTGCCTCCAGCACGTTGATCAATTCCCGGCACAACGTTTTCATCCGGTGAACGTCCAACTTCCCTTTCTGGGGAGGGACCCCATCAAGTTTGTTGCCCACACTGAAGGCACCGATATTGACCAACCTCAAACGAATGCGTTCGCACAGATCTTCATTTCCACGCAACGGGTCCGTGATGATGTACGTCAACTCGGCGGGGTTTACGTGCAACTGCATTCCCGGAATCTTCGGGAACTGTCCCAATGTCCTGACTTGATCCAACGGCAAAACCGCATCGCCCGTCTTGGAATCGAACGCAGGTTTCGTGGAATCTAGCCCCCCACGCAACCGGCAACCTGGAATGGATGCCAACACCAAATCACCATTCCTGGGCGTATCAATCTCGACACCAAACGGGGTCACAACAATGTCCTTCGCAATAGCTGTAGCAGGCATGTCAACTGTCTCCTATACCAGTCTCCTGTTAAGTCTGTAAATGCCCGGGTGTTGACGGAGACCGAAATCAACACCCGGGCTACCGGGGGTATTACGCAGGTGCCGTGGTTGTTATGGCTGCAACAGCACCACGCTCAAGCTGCCCACCGTAGCGGGCCATTGCAATAATCAACTGAGAGTTTCGACGCATCAGGGTATCGCCTTCGGTGCTAGACCGAATGACTAAACCACGCCGGCGATACATGCGATAGCGACCCATGATACAGTAGAAAATCTGATTATTGGCCATACTCTCGTTGATCTTGTAGGGCCGTTCCATCCAGGAATAGCTGTCGTAATTCTGACCGCCGATGCGTCGAGCATCGGTGTTACCAACGGGAAACGAATGTGCCCGCTGATAACTCTGCTCCGTTCCACAGAAGATCGCCGACGCCTTCACACCGGCACCGTGCTCGTTCTTCGGAACCGCGAATCGCAGCAGCTCGTAATTGCCGAGAGTTGTGGCACCACCAAACGGAACAACCGTAGTACCGACAGTGTTCATGACACCCAACGGATCTACGCCCCCAGCACCAGTTGCAATTGCATTATCCAAATCTTCCAGCAACCGCTCACCGTACTGCTGAGTGATGATCTGGCCAAAGTCGATCGGAGTGTCCGAAAGGAAATCCAACCCGATGCGGATCGCACCTTCCCACCGATGAATGGTGGTGTTGAATGCAGCGACGTAATTCACCGTGTTGAACAAGGCAATAGCGGAATCGTCAATTCCGCCCCATGTACCCGTCACGGTGCCGATGCTGACACCTTCAATTTGTGTACCGCGATCGATCGGAACGACCTTGACCATCGGGAACAATTCCCCGTTGAGCAACGGGACTTGAATTATGTCGCTGTCGAACACGATCGGTACGGCCTCCACACCACCACTGCCCCCAACTGCATCCTCGATCAATGCTTTTTGTTCGAGCGGCGTTAACTTGCGATCGCAAATATTGGCATAGTTGGAATCACCGATGCCACTGAATCCCCCCCACTTCTCGTGCTCCATGGCGTAGAGAATCAGTTCCTTGTCGTGTTGGGGCAACGCCTGAAACCCCATCGTTCGACTGTGTCGCTTCGATACCATGATCATAAACTTGGCATAGGCACCAATTATGGCCTTGTCACGTTCAGTCGTGGTATCCAACATCCGTCCACGTTCGCTGTAATCCATTACCTGCTTACCTGCCATCGGATGGGGACGACCCGTCTTCGTGGCTTCGGGAAAGATCAGGGCAGTTTTGTTTTTGTGGTCATACATTTCAGCAGCTTCCTTGACTCTCACTTCCATGCTCTTGTCGTCCATATCCATGGTGGGCGTTGCGATCCTGGCAACCGTCTTGGCAAACTGAGAGATGGGCTGCTTGGTCTTCGGGGGTGTTTCCTTTCCTTTTTCCTTGGCTTCTTTCTCAGCCTTTTCCTTGGCTTCCTTCGCAACATTCTCCTCCGTAGTTTCTTCGATTTTCGGAGGGGTCTGTGCCTTCACCAGCTTTTCCACCGCACTGGTCAAAGCATCCATTTTGCCCGCAAACTCATTCGCTTCGCCCGTCTTGGCATCGACAATGAGTTCTGCATACTTTTCAGAGGTCAGCTTTCCATCGACCAAAGCCTGACCGGCCGCCTTGCGAAACTCATCATCATTGGCGTCTTTCTCAACGTCGCAATTCTTGATGAGCCACTTCTTCAGCATTTCTGTGATGGGCATTGTTATGCTCCTTTTCAATCACAGTTATCAACCACAAAGATATTGGCGACCATCGCCGATGCCTCTGTTAGTTTGTCTTTCTCACTCCCATGAATCTATTGAATTCACTCGTTCTGCGACGCTGGGCATCCGCCTTTTCCAACACCTCCAACGTCTCTTTCATCTTGTTTCTTTGCTCCACCGTGGCACAAGCAATCACAACAGCCATGGCTTCCTTCACGGTGATCGTCGGCGTCGACGTTTCCCCTTCGTCCCCTAGTGATGTAAGAACCTCGCCCAATCCCCGACTCGATTCTCGCAGCACGGCCTTCGCCGGCCGCTGCATCCCGTCCATGGACACAACCTCATCGATACCTTCGCGTGCATTGCGGATCTTTCCTTCATTGGCCTTGTTGAGGGTCCGACCAGCTTTTTCATTTGATCGAGTCTCGTTTCGTCTCCCGAATATCTTCGCATCCTCAAGTTCCACCTTGATCTTGACTTCTTTTAGTTCTCCCGTGAACTCAGGACCGTCCACCCCTTCGATCCAGGCCACTTTGAAGTACTTGGTAGCTCCACTGCTCGGACCCTCCCACGAAATTACAGCATAATTTGAAAAGGTCGCATACAACCAAACCCAATCGTCCTTCTTCATGCCCACGTTTTTGTCTGTCAGGAAGGATTTTGCCTGTCCTCGAAGCTTGTCTTCTATGTATTCCCAACTTCCCTCTAGCCCCATCATCTTTACTTCTGCGTTTTTGGTGCCTTTTTCTTTTCTCGCCGCCTCATCTGCTTCCTTTGATGTGCCGGAATCTCCCCCCTCTTTTCCGCCCTCTGTCTTGCCGCTTCGGTCGGGTAATTTTGCATCGGAAATCTCCTTGCCGTTTAGAGTTACTTGGATATCCAGTTTCACCGGAACCCGAACATTTCGTTTATCCCGAATGGTCTTGCCGTACTCTTTCATCAACGGGCTGGTCAACTTGCCCTCTTCCACCAGTGACAGCATCACCTCCTGCGTATCGGCATCGATGTTCGAGGGTACACTGACCAGCGACTCCTCCATGATCTCAAACTTCTTCACGTCGAAACCACTGGGCTCATCTTCACCTATCCCCTTGATCTCATCGAATTCAAGGGCCCGGAATCCATGGGAGAACCGACCCATTCCATTGTCCACCATCACGGCTGCATCGTGGCTCAAAGCATTCATATCAACGATGCAACTGACGACTGAAAGCCTGTCCTCTCCTTTCTCAGCAACCTTCAACAATTTGCCGATCGGAAGTGTATGAACGTGCTGCCAGAGCAGCAGCATCTTGGGATCGACCTCCGCCCCCTCCGACCGCAATATGTCACCGTCCCTGTCCTTGCGGGGAGAAGTCAAAACATGCCGGAATACCATCAACGTGTTTTTCGGCAACTCGATGCCATCGAATTCCTTGATCCTGCTGCCGGCCTGTTTGCTGTACTCAATCTCTTCCACCACCATGTCGGGGTTGCAGTAGACCAACGTGCGGGCGGCCTTCCGAAGCACGTCGTCAAAGCTGGTCTGCTTCGTGGAAAATGCATCGTAACAAGCATCCGACCCGGCACGTTCCAACAAAGTGCGAACGTACTTATCAGCAGTCAAAATCCCATAACCAAACCTGGCCTGCTTCTGTTGACGAGACCTGATACCCGATAGGAGTTTGTCATTCACATTCATGCTACGCTCCTGTGATTGGTCCCAAATACTCGTACAAATCGCCAAGGCTTGATCATTGTCCGATGACTCATTCTGAACGTTATCATCAGGAATACACCGACTGAGAAATTCTGCTCGATTCTCATCCGTTTTGGGTTTGGGTAGTGGCATCCTTATCCACTGATTCTCTGGGTTGCCGTCGCTTCAATAGCGACAACTTGCCTCACGGCCTTTTTGTTATTCCGTTCCACCTTTTTCATCCATACTATGATTGACATCACATCCATTTGATTACTGCCTTCGGGCATTCCCTTAATGGCTTTGTCTGGTTTGGGTTTTACACCCAACCGCTTCAAAGTCTCCGAAGCGGCCGTCTGTATCATCCCAGCACGATCAACGTTGGTGCGTTTGATGCCCCGTATCACCGTTTTGAAGTGCTGGGGCGGCAATTGGATTTCTACGGGCATTTGTTGGGGTTCCTGTTATGAATCGCTAATGGAGCTAGGACTTTGGGAACTTGAAGAACTACTATTGACGCTGCTGGAAGAAGAACTCGGTGAAGATGAAGAACTGCTGTTTTGGCTGCTGGAGCTACTCTGGCTACTTCGACTACTCGTGCTGGTGCTGGAGCTACTCTGGCTACTTCGACTGCTCGTGCTGGTGCTGGAACTACTGTTGAGGCTGCTAGTGCTAGTGCTGCTGGAACTGCTGGGACTGGAACTACTGCTGCTGTTGAGGCTACTGGATGTGCTGCTACTAGACGATGACAATTCTTCCATCGACAAGATTTGCAGCCTGTTTACGTGATCAGACGCAGGTCCCGGAAATTGCAACGTACCCGTGTGAAAATTCAGAATATCGGGGACACTGATCTCACCGCTAGTCCGCGTATCTACCAAGCGAGCCTGCCACATAGTATTTGAGGCCAGTGCTTCTGTATGATCTTCTGCTGTAGCAGGTGGACCTAAACCTACATCCGCATCAAGTACAGCCACAGGCATCGTATCGTCCCCAGCCCTCGGCTGCCGTACGATCGTCAGAACGCGGGTAGCAAGACCCACTGCATGTCCAAGCCAAAAAGTTACGTTGACCATTAAACTGTCCTCCAAAAAACAAAGGCCGTCGAAAATGCGGGCAAAACTTCCACGATAGAAGCCAGCCTGCATCGCCGCGGCCTGAGTCTTTAACAGCACTTAGACGATGGTATTATTTGTAAGTATACCGATTCGGGAATATCAATACAATAGATATTTTGGCATTAGTTGCAACTCGCGTCACCTCGACTTATCTCCCACTCTTTTCTCCACGCCAGGTGGTCTGTCAAACCCGTCCTCCTGCACCCTGCAATGAATCAATTCCCCTTTATTTCCACGAACCTCGAACCGCAAAGTGAAATCTACCCCAGCAGCCATCATGTTACAGAAGCATTGGTCAAATTTCTTCATATTCAGAAGGAAAATAGCCAAAGACTTGTCATCCCCTCCAAACACTTTTCTCAGATCACCCGGTTTATCGATGCTCAACACTCACCTCCATATCCAAAGGACAGTAAATCAACACTTCTACATCCGGTCCAGCCCATCGCTCTATCGCTCGCTTCAATCGATTGTGGGAATCCCTGTCAAGTCGATGGTGTGATCGCACCAACACCCGATCCCCAGGTCGAAACCGTATGGGAGAACACCTCACGTCGGCAAGTCGAGGGACCTTCGCCATTCAATTGTTTCTCCATGCTTCAGAAGGAGATCGCGGCGATATTGGTTGATCGTCATCCTTCCCATCATCGTTATCACAACAACTCTTATCCACCATCAGCGTTATGTGAAAACTTTCGCCCTGTTTGAGACCGCTTTCTATTTCCTTCAGACTCTTGCCCAACCGTTCCGGTGCACTGTTTCCCTTTGTGCACTTCAATTCGGAAGCCAGCGATCCAATTATGATTCCTATAAAGAATCCCACAATGAAAGTTAATGGGTCCATTTTGTTTACTCCCTCCATTTGATAACCGGTGTTTTTTTCTGATTACACAATTCCATGTGCACCATGACAGTCCATTCCGCTATCGTCTTCACCGATCTCATCTCGGCTTCGGTGTGTCGATAGTCACCACTCTTGTGCCTCACCCGCAACTGCCTCCACCGCGTTACATCTCTGTCCATCGACGCAGGCCACAACAACTTCACCCCTTTGGCCAGAAAGTACTTCTTGCAGAGTTCCAAGTACTTGCCTTCCACCGCGGCGGGCAACGCCATGTCATCCGGTTTGCTTTGAATCAAACGATTGACGTGTCTTGGGTTGCCGTTGCATCTAGTCATCAAGATTCCCCTTGTTACAACGTTGTTTCCGCCATGATCGCCTGTATTTCTTCTTCCGGTGCCCCCACGCCCAATTCCATCACAATGCTGCACTGGCACTGTTTTGCTATAATACCATTAGCTACAACTAGTCCCGTAACTGTTTGAGGACAATAAACATTATGAAACGCATTGAAATCCCCAATCTCGACAACATCATCCAGGAATACCAATCCGGGATTCCTCTCTTGCAACTGAGTCACAAGTACAATCTCACGCGACCGATGCTCGTACGCCGTTTCCACGAACGGCAAATCAAGATCCGCAGCTACTCCGAAGGCCAGCGAACTCGCTGGCAAAACGCTACTTCCGAACAAATCCGAACTTGGACCATGCCTGCCCACGAAGCGAGACGGGCCGGAGCCGGTATGTCCGGTCCCTATGGTAAGGATGAAATCCTCGTCGAAAGATTTCTGGTCTTGCACGGAATCGATTTTCTCCCCCAAATCAAAGCCGACCCCACATTGATCGGAAATAAAGGGCAATGCCGTTTCGATCTCGCCAATGAAGTTCAACGCATCGCCATAGAAATCGTTTACAGTCACCCTTCGCAATTCAACCATCCTCGAACGGGACGGCCCGGACGTGAACGACTCAAACATATCCTGAATCTGAATTGGTTTGTGATTTACATTGTGGCCCGCTACATTAACGGCAGACGCAGAATTGACCTCGATAGGTGCGGAAAGCACTTGCTGTCCTACCTCAATCTCGCCGATCGGGATGAATCCACTCGGGGTAAGTATGGGGTGGTTTGGGGTAGCGGTAAGACGCCTGCCAGTTGCGGTTATGATTTCCCAAAATCTTCCTTCATACCTTGCCCTTGTACAAGCTTCAATTTGACCAGAAATCAAAGTTGAACCAATAAAACAATTGATTCTGTCACCCGGGGGCAAGCTCACATGGGCTGGCCACGGTATGAATACACCATTGAGATTGAACAATCCGTTCTCATCAGCCAACACCCCATCCAAACCAGCATGGGCATCCCGCGTGGTTGCTCCCAATACCGACAGCCACGATTTGCTGACAAACCTACCCGCTTCCCCCATTTCTTCCTTCAATGCGTTTATGCTTATATCACGAGCCCCAGAAAGGGCATTCTTGCTCTCCGTCCTTGCTATCCTCATCGCCCGTATTCGAGCATAATCAAGATCTGGATCTCCGCCCGGTTCAAGACCTAATGCTGTTGTAATCTGCCTGGCCATATCCCGTATAGACAATCCTTCCTTTATTCCAGTATCGAGAAACCTGGCTATGTCGTTGCGAGTTGTTTTATGGATTTCCAACCAATAGTTTTGCTCGAAAGTCTCTTCCAACTGTTCCCCGATCGCATCTTTCATCCAATCAGGAAATTCGGTTCCCACTCCCGGCGGTGGTCCTTCACCATGGGAAGCCAGCCATTCGGATGCCGTGGACTTGACTGTTCCCACAACAACCGATTTTCTCACATCTATCCCGACCTCCAGCAGCGTGGCAGCAGCCACCTGACCCATCGACTTTGCCAGAATCGGAAACACGATGTCAGTCAATTCACCGTCCCACTCAGACGGATTGATCGTTTGGTCGGCTAGATTGTTGGCGGCATCAGAAACGGACTTGATTTGAGCAATTTCTACACCCTTCCCCGACAACTCCTCCAACCGATCTGCTGCCTCCTCGATCTGAGCTTTGAACATCGGCATCAACGCTTTGATCAAAGCATCTTCAACCGCTTCGATCTGCCTCCTTTGAATCTGCCGTGAAGCCTCGCGTTTCACTTCACGCTTGACGGTGCGATCGATGGCCGCCCGTCGGCGTAGATCCACAAGATCGACCACCGCCGCACCCACTTCAACGATCGCTAAGGCTGTAGACATATCATTCCAGATATTCGTGAAGACCAACGAGAAAATCGATGGTGGCATTGTCCGTCGCATTCCAAGCCTGGACCCACACCTGATCAATTCCACAACGAACCTTCAACATAACAACTTCCAACGGAGTACCTGACGACTGCTGAGGATTCGATAGGTCAGACATCACAACCACTTCCGTGTACTGACCGGCTGCAATCGCTTCATTCATCGTCCCGCTACCATGAATAATCCGCAACTTCCAAGGGGTGTCCGTCGAAACTTCCACGATGAAAATTCTATGCAGGTCAAACATCACCATCCCGGCAATGACCGGGGTATCGTCCGTCCCCAAGACCAACGCCTCGTCATCCGCATCAGTACCGTAATCATTGTTGCCGGAAACCGCCGTGTAAGGTGACAACGTATCCAAGGCCCAATCGGTATCGGTCTGCGGGTCCATCAATCCAAGCCATCGTTCACGATTGTGAAAATGCTCATCGTGCAGAAGTGCATCTTCCAACGTCTGCCGCAGTACACCCATCAGAGAAGTGACATCTGCTGTTTGGCCGGCGGCATCTTCCTTGTTTCCAATCACGTCACGCATCTGGTCATTGACGGCAGAATCAGCAGCCGGTACATCGTGGAATCCATCGACCACCGTCAATCCAGCTATGATTTCATCCAATTTTCTATTGGGGTTGGTTGGTCCTAATCCCATTTCAATGCTCCTCTTCTATATGGCCAAGGCGGCAGTGGCCACCCACCAATTGTCCAACAGTTCCATCAACGAACCGGAAACCTTCGTGTCTCCCATTGCGGGATTCGCGGCCAACTGCTCCAAGTAGATGATTTCTATGGCTTGTTCCGTGTTGAAGACGGCCGGCATGTCACCCTGATACAGACCTGTTGTGCCCAATTCGACCAGGGGAATTGCGTAATTGGCCCAGTTGGCTCCAGCAAAACCCTGCAACGCATCGGCCGTGACGTTGCCCCAGAATCCAATCTGATCGTTTCTGTTTCCCTGCACTCGACCGACGGCATACATAGCCACGCCGGTGTTGTGACTTACCAATAATTCTCTGGGCATTTTACTGCTCCTGTTCTATGAATGAATCTTGCATCACAAGGGACATCGCCCTTTGAATCCCCTCATGGCCAATCTCGACCTTGACGGGCTTTCCCAATTCCCTCACCGCCGCCTGCAACACTTCGATTGCTTCCTGCTCCTGCTTGGGTACTCGCGTTCCCGCTATCCTGACGGCATCCTCCGGTGACATATCAAAAGTAACTTCAAACGTAGCTACAGCCTGTTCTGGAGTAATTTCTCCTGCACTTACTTGACGTTGTGTTTCCCTTATCGCATTCACATCCCCAGACGTATATTGCCTATTCCTGTCCCCACCCGTCTCGTCCGGTGGGAATCCCAATTCCGCCCGAAACTCGTTTCTCGATACATCCCCGTTCTTTCTCGCATCCTGTAGCATTTTTACCCGCAACGCCGGATCATTGGCCTCGCACTTGTCCCACCAGATAAACAATCGATCTGTTTCCTCCGTCCGACCAGCAGCAAAAACAGTCATCACCCCCGAAAGCATGTCCAAGTATGTGTTGACTCGCTCACAAAACACTTCTTTAATCACTGTTGCTTGGGAATAGCCCCCCACATTCATCGGTTCTCCCAATATAAATGGATGAACCCCAAAAGCAGATAGGATGCGAGTCCTGACGTGCATTTCAGACTTTTCCCACCCCATTTCATTCTGAACTGCCGAGAATCGCTCAAACTTTTCTACCCACCCATCGACGATCGCAAGGGCCCCGTAGTTCGCCACTCCCGAGTAGTGCTTGCGAATGACTCCTTCCACCTGCCTTCGCTGAGGCCCTGACAATTTAGGTCGATTGCCGTTCGCATCCTTGCCGATTGTAGCTACCATGGAAGGAAAGATACCGTTCCCAAAAAAAGCATCCTGTGAAGTTTGGATATGGTCATCAATCCGGATCGCCCTCATCTGAGACTGTGCTGGAGACAGTACAGACAATGGATCGGCCGGATTGGGTAGACTAGCAAACGCTACATTCTCACGCCCCAACGGCTTCTTACCTTGATCGGCTTCCGGATTCTTTGGATTGATTATGCGGAACTTCGTGAAAGGTCCGTCGGTATGATCAGGATGAACCCAAGACGTAGGCAGACTGTAATAATGGAATATACCATCTTCGATTTCATCACATATCACATACGATCGACCAGTCAAACACAAATTGGCAACGAAATTGTAAACGAAATCCCATCGACTTTGTATCGGATTGGGGTTTTCCAATCGATCCAACAATACATGATCCGCGATAATTTCAAATTCGTGCTGGGCCGTTTTGATCAGCCCGTTGTTTGTCATCCTTTTCCGGTGCCAGGCCTTCGTCGTGGCCGGTGATCGTCTTTCTTCTTCATGGGGTTCTGCTCCAATCAATCTACCGAGATTGACCGGTTGACTAGCTGCCTTCATAGCTATGGCATTTATGGCCGAATACAACCATCCCCGAAACAGATTGTACCGCTCGCGGTTTGCCGCCTGTTCACGCCCACCCGTCAATTGAGACATTCCCATCGACGGGGATATATCGATCACGCCCCCTGCCTGCTTCACCAGCATTGCATTGGAGTATGCCATGCTGCCCAATCCTCGACTACGTGCAAACGATTTTTCCAGGGCATTCATATCTCACCTTGATTATCCGAGGATATGGCAACTTGACGCCTTATGTACACAGAAGACTCAGCATCCCACCGATCGACGAAGGTCTTGTTTGCCGCAACCAACGTAGGTATCGTAGACTCTTCTGCCACACGGAGTTTCGACTGAACGGCTTCCAACTGCTCTTCGTATTTCTGAATCAATGCTTTGGTTCTCTCTATATCCTTCCTCACATCACCAGACAGATTCCCCAACCTGGCTTCCATCACTTGCAAACTTTCCAAACGACGATCCAACTCCCCCATCAACTGGACCCTCGACCGTTCCAGACCATCCAATCGTTCGTGCAGAGAACCTAGCTGCCGGGAAATCTTGGCTCCTACTAACCACCACATCAAACGATCAACTAGATTTTTCCACATCCTTATCTACTCCTTGGAACAACTCGATTTTAGGAACTTCCTGCTGCACAGATTGTGGCTCTGCTTCACAAGCAGGATCAGATACTTGACTGGGCGGGGTTTGCAATGATCCAGTCGGATCAGGAGCCTTCAATACACCATCATCGACTCCATCCCACACCGATTGATAACCTGCACCCGGCTCGATTGCCGTGCCACCTCGTGGAGGTTTCGACTTTTTATGATCAACTACCTCCCCCACAGGCTGATAACCCCCACCCGTCGGCAAAAACCTCTGCTGAACCGATTCCACCCTTCTCCTGTTCCATTCCTGGTATGCCCGTATTCTCTCGTTGACCTTTTCTCGTTCCTCATCAGGCACTTCGGGACGGAAACTACCGTCTGCAAAAACGAACTCCTCGATAACCCTACCAGCATCAACCTCAACGACCCCTTCAAGCGGAAGGAGTTCCTTCTTCTTATACACAGATTTCAACGCTCCTTCCTGCACTCCCGCCATCAAATCGGGTTTGACATCGTCTCCCCCCGTCTTCAGGAAACCAGCCAACGGCAACGGGTCCAGTTCGGGGACAGCCTTCTTCACTTCTTCTCGACAAGACTCCTCCAACTGAGCAACGGCCTCCCGAAGCTTGTCGTTCGGAAAGTTCCACGTCGTTCGATCCCATTCCAACTTGCCGTTTTGCACACGCCATACAACGACCATCCACTTCTCGGTCTTCATCGCCTCGATGATCGCCATGCGACAAACATCCACGGCATCGATCTGAGTGGCAAGCTTTTCAACTTTCCTGGTTTCGGTCTCCACTTCAAAGTCTCCCTGTAAAAGGTCACATGTCCAATATACCCGGTTTCATCGTGAGGTTTTGCTCTTTGCAAAACTTCTGTATCGAATCCCGCAAGGACGCCTCTGCTTCCGATCCATCCCATTCCCCACCATCTGACTCCCGATCGATTCCGCAAATCTCTCCGCACTCCACGAGGGCTTGGCCCCCATCTGAATAATCGATTACCGCCGAGGCTTGAAAGACCACCTCAAAACTAGTGGCATCACGGGGGGTGTTTCCATTGAGTGGTCGCTTGGTCTTGTTCACGTAGATGGTCTTTTGGTAGACTTTTTCGCCTTCCAGCACTACCAGAAAATCAGCTACGCTATGACAGGTTATTCTCATTCAATCAATCTCCTCACGGGGTCGACCCCGTCGTCGTCTTTTCGACCATGACCCGGTAAACAACACCCAATCCCACACTCGCATCCGGATCGGCGGCACTCTTCACTTCGTAGTTCACACCATCTATTACCAAAATATCTCGTTCATCGACCTCCGGATCGGTCACGAAATATATCTTGTTTGTTACGCTGATTCCCCTCTTCTCAAACTCTGTTATCTCTGAATCACTCGCAGGCTGCCTCCAGCACTCCCGATCGGTGAACAAAGTGGTCGGAAAGCTGTCTCGGCCCCCCCCCAGCGTCCCCGCTTTTCGGGTTCTCCGCTTGGCAGTTGCCGTGTGTGGTAGGTTTTGCAGGATCGACATGGCTCAAATACCTACGAGAATCGACTACAAGGGGGCAATACTCACTTGTTTGCCCCTATCCGGTATCTTATACCCTTTTGGCTACAGGCCGTTAGACGGCGTCTCTCAGCTTGCAATCGTCCAGCCGTAATTCTCAAAATCAGATAGCTTCGTGATACTCTCCGGCAGCAAATCCCACAATCCCCCAAACATCCTGTTCAACGCCGACCCGTCCACCGAATAGCTGTAATCCCCCAACGTCTCAGATGTGATCGGTCCCGGAGTCCACCCAGCCCCAGCCCTCTTCCTCTGCATCAAGACCTTCTGTGCTCTCCTCACGGCCTCGGTCAGGACGGCATCCATTATGGGGGACGCATCGACGATCGAATCCTGCCCGTGCAACTCCTCCGGTGAATAGCCGGCGGTGTAGACGATCTTGACCGATCCGGCGGTGGTCGGCCACTGACCGAACGAACGTATGATACCATCTCGACAAATCCCATTCCCTTCACTATCTTGCCCATCGTAATTGGGCCAGAAATCCGTCCCTTCCGTTTTCAAAGATTCGGCCTCGAAACCCCCCACTTTCGATCCTCCTCGACCATCGAGATCGATGAACAAGGAACCAACACTACGGATGGGAATGTGCTGGACGTACAACTCATTGGTTGCCACTTCCGATTGCCGTCGCAGAAAAGCCTGCGTGTCGTTCGTTTCCCAAACCGCCGCTCGACCCTGAAAATCGTAATCCGTTTGCGGATAGAATTCGACACGATCCCTTTGCACAGGATCGTATTTAAGATAACGTTTAACCGCTCCCTCTGCTCTCGTTAGTGCAATATTAGCTATAGCCCTTTCCTCATCCGTAACGGTGGAAGAAAGACCGAGGTCGAGCAGCACGGACGAAATGTCGATTATCTGACCCATAGATCAAACCCCTGTACACAAACTCACGGCCACGGCCAGTCAACGCCCACTTCCAATAGCTCACCAGTCAACCGATAATGTCTTGAAATCGTTAAAGAATATGCCAACGCCGCAGTAGCTCCAATATCTGACATTGCCCGAACCCAAACACCTTCATTAACCAGCAGATAATTCATTTGTAGCAAGTACATCGGACCCACGGTAACTATCCAAGCGAATGAATCTACGCGAAATCGTACCTCCCCAAGAATATCAGGATTCGTCGGGGCAGCAGACTTCGCAAACTGGAACATCAAAACCCTTTCAGGATTCCCCACATTGTTGACAAACTCTGGAGCGAATCCAACAACACGGTACTCCATACCAACAGTGTCCACCGGAATGGCAACAGTCCATGCCCCCCAAGTATTCACCATCACACCTGGAGTCACTATCAATGGAGCCGTGGTATCACGAGGATAGACACGATATCTGCTGTTCAAGTTCTGCCGAACCAACAGCAAATTCCTTCCGGTCGCAGACAACTTGGACCCTGGCCCCAGTCCCATCAGATAACCCCTTCCTTCAATATACCATTCCGCCGCTTCAACGTCTCTAAATGACTCAGAACCTCTTCACGCTCCCAATCAGAAAGCCTTCCCAAAATACCATCGATCGATTTTTTGACTCGTGCAACTCTAACATTTTCAGCCCCACTGCTCGAAACGGATGTGGCTGTAGCATGAATCACTTGCTCCTTCACATCCGTTTTCCAAATATCGTAGACATGGCCCTCAAACAGACACACGTCTCCATAGATGATTTCCAATAGATCCCCCTCTTCCACACCCTTCAATTCATACAACAGAATTGTCACGTGCTCCATTCCATCGTCAAATGAAATACGCTTGCATTCCCACATACTGATACGCAAAGAACTCATGTCAACTCCAAAGAAAAGATTTCACGCTGAACATTCTTCCACTCACTGGCATCGGCCGCATCCAGCAAATCGATGAACAACGTATACGTTCCAGCTTCAAAATCCAGATCACTCGCATCCAACCGCAATCGATTCGGCGATCCTATCGTGAAACTGCTACCGTTGGCCGTTGGAGCCTCACTCGTCACCGTTAACTTCGGGGTCTGTCCCTCGCGTCCAATAATGGCACGGATAGTGTCGCTGCCGGAAGGTACGATCGGATCACCATTGGCATCGTTGATCACGATATCTCTCGTCAAACCCCTGTTCTGGTACGCCAATATCAGAGTCATCTTCTATCACGTCGGTTTTGAAATTGTACTGTCTACAGGACCGATTCTCGTCACCGTCTTGCCTGTTGGGCCGATCGCCGTCACCGTCTTGCTGTCAGGAAATCGGTGGGGCTGTCCGATGCTTCCCGGAAACGATATCACGTATCCACCGAAAAACTGAAACACTCGATTTGTCGGGAAGGTGTGTATCACGTGTCCGTTAGTATTTCGATGTTCACCGGATCAGCCCCAGTCACTCCCGGTCCAGCCGAAGTAAACGTCAACGCCACCACATCCGCATTCATTTCCGGTTGGGTTATATCGATCTTGTACCATCCGTTGCCCACTTCCGAAACCGAATTTGTCATAGCTGCAAAGGCTCCCCCATCCTTGGAAATCGTAGCTGTGACGGTCCGACTTTCGATAGGAGTTATGTGATCCCTAGCGGAAACCATCAGGAACATGAAGTCATCAAGAGCAACGTTCTTTGCAACGGCTCCTGGCAAGTTGTCTGTCTTCGCCTTAATAGATAACGCAGTAGCTTGCAGGGCAAGATTGTCTCTCAAAGACTGGAGCGAATCCGTGGTCGAAACAAACGCCGACCAATCAGCCGTGGTACTCACCAATTTAGCTATGATGCTATCATCTACCGGATCATCACTGTCAGCGACAGCCACTAAATGGTCCAGCTTGTTGGCGACGATTGCTGCCTGAGCACCGACCTGAAGAGCATCCGTTGCATCACCACCTTCTATCTCCAAAACGTTGACGTGAAATCCCGTCGGATCAGCTTGAGATTGCGTTTCCCATTCGTTTACGATGACGGGAGCGGCTAATTCCGCCCCGATCTGAATTACATTGCCGGCGGCGTTCTCGATTGTGCCGGAATCACCAAGGAAG
>SDBU01000151.1_pt1 | contig 95774 bp, 82 predicted proteins | sample 2277071 | NCBI WGS metagenome assembly SDBU01 (sample SAMN10397929, study PRJNA504765) | marine sediment metagenome | isolation source: marine sediment core GS08_GC12, 126 cmbsf | place: Arctic Ocean: Gakkel Ridge, Loki's castle | collected 2008
TCCTTCTGATCAATCAAGAACTTAAGGCCTAAATTCAACATTCCTTGTCTCAGAAAATTTGCTTTACGTTTAATGTCAGCATGGCGATTGGAAACCCCTTGATTCAAGATATTGACTAGCGCCTGCTCCAAGGCATAAAAAAGTGGAACCGCCGGCGTATTTGGTGTCTGTGAAAAGGTTTCGATAAAATGGTAAAATTTGTATAAGTTCAGATAGGTGGTTTTTACCGGAAGATTTTTTAATTTTTTAAATTCTTCTGTTTTCCCGATCACAAATGACAACCCGGAATATGAACCAATCGCCTTTGAACTTGAGCTAGAACAATATGCGATGTGACATTTTTCCATATCAATAACTTCTGCGCCTGCACTACTCACACAGTCTACGATAAACATCGAGTCGTTTGCTTTTGTTAATGCACCAACTTTTTCTAAAGGGTTCAGCATTCCCGAGCTTGTCTCATGATGAACCATAGTGACGATATCAATTTCGTGTTCTTTCAGATAGGCTTTTATCCTTTCCAAATCCAATCTCTCTCCCCAGGAAAATTCCAGTAGAAAAGTGTTTTTATTATGGACTCTAGAAATATTGAACAGTCGTTCGCCAAACTCACCATTTGATAAAATGAGAATATTTTTATCCCCAACTACTGAAGAAAGTATTGCTTCATTCGCTGCAGTCCCAGAACCAGTAATCACTACAGCCCGGTAATCATCTGTGTTTTTTATCTCAAAGATCTTTAGTAATTTGTTCTCAACACTTTGCAGTAAACAGTCAAAATCAGACTCTCTATGACCAATGTCGTCTTTACAAATGGCCATTCGCACGTTTTTTGCCACATTTACTGGGCCAGGTGTAAATAATAAATATTTGTTCATCCCCACGTTTTACCCCACAAAGCACACGCTCGATAATCACTTCCATTGAGTAAGCTGCCTATCGCAGTCCACATCGTAAGCGTTTCATTAACATCTGTTCGTTCCATATATTTTCTCACTGTTTATTCGTTCTGAAATTTTACTATTCATCCTCTCTACGATTCCTTCAGTTCGTTGCCATGTCCGGTTTCTTGAGAAGTGGCGGTACCCGGCCTTTGACTTGTCACCCAGTCGTCGATTTCCATACGGTTGAAACGCCATTGAAACCCAATCTTAGAAGCGGGAATTTTACCCTGCTGTACCATTCGATAGAGATTAGTTTAGCTAAGCTTCAAGTACTTGGCTAATTTAGCAAGAGTGGGCCATGTGTTTGTCTCCATAATTACCTTCAAGTACGATTAAGTGATGACCAATTACCGTATGACAGGATATGACAATTAATATAGGGAGAATTGAGAATCAAAGCAAGAATTTTGTGGTGGTTCGAACGTGAGTAGTAAAGGTATTAATTTCCTGGTATCCCTTCCGACATTTTCTGAAAGTTGGCTAAGCAACAATTTTTCTGTAAAATTTAAGATCTAGCTCTCTCAAGCTTTCTTTCATTCATTTCAAAGCCACACAGGCAGCCGCCTGCGCCGAGCTATGAGGGGTGAGGTGGACCCCTTAAAATCGGACAGTTTTTAAGGGGTCCACCTCAGTGCGCCGTTTCGTGAATAGGAACAAGAAAATACACAAATTTTAAAACCTGCATTTCAAATACTCCTTAAGTGGTTGTAAGAGTGAATTATAGCAAACGGAAAGCTTTAGGCCCATCATATAGCCCTTGAGAATGGAAAATTCCTTGTGCTTTTTGTAGAAGCTAAATATATCCTTGAGTAAGTTTGCGATTACTTTGAAGGGACTTTTGGCAAGGCCCTTAATATGGTTAAGGTCATGAAAATGAAGAAAATTCTTTTTGCTCTTTGTCTATTTTGCTCTCCATTAGCTGCAGCTGATTGGGATATTTATGTGGGTCCTCACTTTAACTATACGAATCTCAAATTCAATAATCCTAATGAATTGAAAGGGTATTCAGCAGGGGTGACTGCGGGGCTTGGATTCTGCTGTGGATATGTTTTTTCTAATGTAGAGTTCGAGGGGACCTGGGATGCGGGTCCGATTACAGGCACGCCTTGTCAGAGAAGTTGTTTGCAAGAGTATTTTGTCGTTGGGAGACTTGGAGCGAATTTCTCTTTTTGCTGTGACCAATTGTGCTTTCAGCCCTATGCGGGTTTTGGATGGAATCGTTTCCAAAATGAGCAAGATCCCAAATCTGCGGCTCTTTGTTTTGAATACAACAAGCTTTTCGTTCCCGTTGGTTTTTATTTGGACTGGACTTTCTGCAATTGCAATACTTGGGGAGTGAAGTTTGAGTATCGGCCAGATGTGAACTCTTGCTTGAGGCTTCTCTCGAGTGACCTAGATACCTCTTGCAAATATGCTTTCCGAGTAGAATCTCCGATACAGTTTGCTGATGATTGTTGTTGTTGCGGATTTTGGCTCGGAGTGGTTCCCTTTTTTGATTGGAATAAATTTGGCAAAGTCCGGGAGAAAAACTCCGATGGTGTCCCTCTAGATATCCCGTCTCTTAGGAGATGGAGCCTCGGGCTTAGACTTCTTTTCGGTTATGAATTTTAGTGTGGGTGTTTGAGATGATAAAGAAAATATGCCTTATCTTTGTACTGGCCTCGTTTGTTTCTGGATATAGTATTTCGGATGAGAAGTTTTTTCACATTCGTAGAGCACTTAGACGGATATATGCTCATACAGATAAGTCGAGTGTTGCTGATTTCGATGAGCAGAAGAGCCTTTCCAAACAGAGTTCCAATGGCGATGAAAAGCTCTATGAAGATCTAAGGGGGAGTTTTAGTAAGTCCCTCCAACATCTTCCCTCAGGTTTCGTCGATCGGGCTGCATTCGAATCACTCCGTTATGCGCTTGGGACGGGGAAACCTTCGGATTTCAATAAGATTTTGATTGGGTTGGGAATTCGAAAACTTGTAAATCCTCAAGCCTCTTTAGCCTATACACTTATGGGCAACGATTGTTGGATCAACCCAATCCGCCCGGCTCCCACATTTGCTTCTGCTGAGACTGCAGGGGAGATGGTCGAACTCTATTGGACTGTTTTAGTGCGTGATGTCCCTTTCAATGACTTTGATACCAATGCTACTGCCCTTGCGGCCATTGCAGAACTCAATACTCTTTCCGATTTTAGAGGCCCAAAAATAGGTGGAGTTGTCACTCCGGTAACATTTTTGAGAGGCAATACTCCGGGAGATCTTACAGGTCCCTATATTTCTCAATTTTTATACCAAACGATCCCTTATGGAAATACGACCATTCCTCCTGAACAGAAGGTTCCATTACCGGGTGTGGCGAATGACTTTATGACGACATTTACCGATTGGTTTACGGTCGAAAGTGGGGGAGATACAGGTGCCTCGATCATGCATGATCCCGTCCCGAGGTTTATCAGGACCGCGCGCGATTTATCGGAATATGTCCATGTAGATTCCCCAGGGCAGTCGGCCTTGAGTGCTCTTTTCTTTCTCAATAATTTGGGGCCAACTGCTCTCGATCCGAATAATCCTTACCTTTCAAATCCCACTCAAGATGGTTTTGTCACATTTGGGTTTAGCGAAATACTTGAGCTAACACGCGCCGCTATCCAAGAGGGGTTGAAAGCCGCTTGGTACCAAAAGTGGCAGGTGAATCGGAGGCTAAGACCGGAGGAGTTCGGGTTTTATGTGCAGCAGCAGGTAGCAAATGGGATTAACCTGGGGATCCATCCTGATCTCATCACTGCATCTGTTTTGGGCGAAATTTTTACTGCTTTTTCTTCTTATTTTCTCCCTCAGGCTTATCCAGAGGGGAGTCCTACGCATCCCTCTTATCCCGCAGGGCATGCGGTTCTTATGGGAGCGGCGGTTACGATCTTGAAGGCCATGTTTAATGAAGCTTTTGTCATTCCAAGTCCTCTAGAGCCGAATGCAGCAAACACAGTGCTCGTCCCATTTGGAGGTGCGCTGACTGTAGGCGGGGAGCTAAATAAACTCGCCTCCAATATCGCTCTTGGGCGAGATCATGGGGGAGTGCATTACCGGAGTGACGGGATCGACGGGCTGCTTTTGGGTGAAGAAGTCGCCATTGATATCCTTGAGAATGAAGCTTTCTTGTTCAACGAGGACTTTTCTGGTTTTTCTCTGACGAAATTCGATGGGACGACCATTCAGGTGGGTGCTAAGAGGACGGGTACTTAGGATTTTCTAGGCGGGAATCATCTTTGCTTCAAGTCTCTATACATGACAATTTTTTCCCTTAAAGGAGAAGGCTCTTGGCTAGCAAATGCCCTTGTGATTATTCTTCACGGAAGGCAAAATATCAAAGGCAATAGTTCCAAAGAACTTGAAGCAAATTTTCTGATCAAGCGTTTTCAACTAAAGGTGTCATCATGTATAGACCTGCTATTGCTACATTTCTCATTTTTATTTCTTTAACCACACACGACCCTCTTTCCGGAAGTGAGATGCCAGGGGCCTCGATGATCCAGCCAAGCTGGGATGAAGTGCATGATATCGTAGGCGAAATCTGTCAGAAAATCGACCCGAATCAGATCGATGTTCTCTTTGGGGTGAGTGTAGGGGGGTTGGTGCCAACGGCGCTATTTTCTGTTGAACTAGAGAATAAAAATGTCGCTACTATCTCAGCACGCTCTTATGTAGGAAGAGAGCAGAAGTCTCTTAAAGTCGCTTATGGACCAGAAAAGGGATCAATCCGAGGGAAAAATGTTCTTCTCATCGATGATATTGTCGATACTGGTGCTACGATACGAATGATCAAAAAACTCCTCCTCACGGAATATGGGGCAAAGGCGGTGAAGGTCGCATCCCTATATGTAAAAGAAAATAGTCCTGAATATCCAGATTTTTGGGGAGAGGAGATCAATGACTGGGTCGAATTTCCCTGGGAATGTAGAAAGAGCTCCTAAAACTAGTACTAGGAGCTCATAACGTTTTGTCTATGGGTTATGCCTCTTCTGGCAAATATCCTTCAGTTCGCAGAAAATTGACGATCTCTTCTACGGCTTCTGCGATAGTCAGATCGGTAGTATCGATTTCCAATTCTGGATTTTTTGGGGCTTCATATGGATCATCGATTCCAGTAAAGTTTTTGATGATCCCTTTCTGCACTTTGGCATAGAGCCCTTTGACATCTCTTGCGGCGCAAACGTGGATTGGAGTTGCGATATGAATTTCAATATATCGACCACCACCGTTGATGAGAGCTCTGTTATGTTCACGGTCGCTGGCATAGGGTGCAATCAGTGCGCAAATGGCAAGTCCACCATTTTTTGTGATTTCATTGGCAACAAATCCCACACGCCGAACATTCGCTGAACGATCTTCTGCTGAAAATCCGAGTTTTGAGCTGAGGTTTTTTCGGATGTAATCCCCATCTAAAATGGTGATTGGCCGGTATTGGAGTTCAGAGAGCTTAGCGCTCAAAGCACTCGCAATGGTCGATTTACCTGCTCCTGAGAATCCGGTGAAAAAGAGGGTGATCCCTTGCCGAGAACGGGGAGGAGAGATCCTGCGGAGCTCTTCAATGATTTCTGGGTAAGAAAGCCAGGAGGGGATTTCAAGGCCTAATTGCAATCTTCTGCGGAATTCTGTTCCGGAGATTTTCAACTCAGTCATTCCTGGCTCTAGCTCTGTTCTTGGAAGATAGATCTCTTTTTCTTTTACATAGACCACTTCAGGGAAGGGAACGAGCTCGATGCCAATTTTTCTAGAGAATCGTTTTACCAGATCCTGAGCTTCGTAAGGGCCGTAGAAGGGATTCCCAAAGCTGTCGACCCCTGGGCCTGCATGATCTCTTCCTACAATAAAGTGGGTGCAGCCATAGTTTTTGCGGATGAGGGCATGCCAAAGAGCTTCTCTTGGTCCAGCCATTCGCATTGCAAGGGGAAGAACGCTCAGTGATGTGCTATTTTCAGGATAGTGGTTGAGAATCTTTCTATAGCAACGCACTCTGGCAGAGGAACCAATATCTCCAGGCTTTGTTTGACCAACGACTGGCTGAATCAATAGATGAGCTCCTGTTTCTTCCATAGCAATCTTTGTGATCGCAACATGGGCTCTATGCATGGGATTTCGTGTTTGAAAGCCGACGACTTGCTCAATTCCTCTCTCAGCGAAATAGGCTTTTAACTCTTTTGGGGTTTTTCTTAAGTCAGTGAAATCGTAATGAACAGGAGGGTTTACTGGAGTGATCGGGCCACCGATATAGACATTTTTGGTTTGTTCAAAAAGATAGGCGACACCAGGGTGGGCTTTATCAGTTGTTCCGTATACGTTGATCGCTTCTAACCTTTTATTGGGTCTCCATTGGTCTGTTACATTGAGAATCGCGAGAGTGAGTCCCTCTTTATTTTCGAGATTGAGCGTATCTCCAATTGCAATTTGATCAGAGAGGCTCTCATCAATATCGAGGACGATGGGGATGGGCCAGATATTTCCATTTGAGAGGCGCAGATGAGAGACAATTCTCTCGTAATCCTTTTGCGTGTTGAATCCCTTAAGAGGAGCAAACCCATCTACGATCAACATTTCAAGATCGCAAAGTTGTCTTTCTGTAAGAGTGACTGATAGGCTATGGGCCTGCGAAGTGGTGAAAAGAAGAAGGAGAGAAAGTAGCAGAGTCTTTAAATTCTGAAAAGGAGTAGTTAGTTTGTTCTTGTTGAACATTAATGCCTCATTGTTTTTGTGCGAATTGCTTGTAGCCTTGATTAAATTGTTGTAAGTGGCTATAACCTAATTGTTTAGTTATACAAATATTTACACATTGCCCAAACTTTATGCTTAGAGCGAAAAACTTTGTCGATGACGAGCAGGTCGTTATTTGCGCATTTGTCGAGCGCTTTTTTTACATCTGGATAGCTGTAATCGTCAACAACAACAATAGTGTTTTTGTGGGCAAAATACCTCATGTTGAGAATATCGTGAAATGGTACTTGTCCTGTGTGCCCGCCATCGATAAAAATTAGGTCAAAAATCGGCCTTTCTGTTTGGCTAAAAAAATTGGGGATTGAGAATACTGAGTTCCCTGCGGTTAAGGTGTGTCTGCTCGGGTATTTGAGGTCGATGTATTTTTTCCCATGTCTTACATAAGGATGCTGCATAATGTCAAAAGAGTAGACTTCGGTGTTTTTTCTCGCGCTCAAGAAGAGATCGCTAGAGTGCCCTGCATTAAAGCCCACTTCTCCGATGACTCGAATTTCTGGATGTTTACTCAAAAGGTCGAGAAAGAAGTCTGGTTGAGTTGTTCCCCCATAACGAATGTGTCCATCGGGGAAATGACTGATTCCCTGTTCTACTAGATACTCATCTAAGCTTACTCCGTCTAACGAATGAAAAGCGTATGCATTCCCAGTTAGGGTAATCGAGAGGATTAGGAACATTAATGGGAATTTCATTCTGGCTACCTCTAGGTATTTGGCTTTAAAAAGACCTGTTCTAAGTGATTTGATATACATTTCCTTAAATTCAATGATCCAAGCAAGGGGTGTTCCTGATATCTTGAGTCAAAAAGAAGAGTAAAATTGATTGGAAGGATATATGTAAAGAGACATTTTCAGTTCATGTAAAATCGCCAAGTCAGTTCAAGTTTGAGGCGGCTCATCACATTGAAATTCATAGACAAGAATCGAGTCATTCATCGTCGAGAATGCGAGATAATTCCCGCAGGGAGAAAAAGCGACTCCTTTGGCGGTCTCTTGCATTCCTCTTGTATCAACGGTAGTTCTTCTTTCTATTGGGATTCGCAGGGCAATAGTAAAGGTGTTCTCGTCTGCTTCCATTTCAAAAATCAGTACTTCTCCCTCGGAGTTTGTAAGTGCAAGGTATCTCCCCGAAGGATGAAAGGCGACCCCGTGTGGACAAACGGTTTTGGGGAATGGAAAAATAAAAGAGGGGACAAAGCGAGGCTCACCTCTTTTGTCAGTTTCTTTTTCAAAAATCATCAGAGAGGGTTTTCCCCTAGTGTTTCCATGGAATCTCTTAGTGGTGATTGCGAGTTTTGTCCCATCCGGTGAGAAAGTAAGTCCATGAGAAGGGGCAATGTCGTATTCTAAAAGGGCACTTTCTGAAATTACCTGAAATGGAGAAGGGTCATAATGACACTCCATATCACTGAGTTGCTTAAAGAGAACGATTGTCGAGTCACCTGTCCGATTGACTACTCCCAGGAACTCTCCAGAATGAGAAAAGGCGACATCGGCGGTTGTCTTGAGCTCTGGAACCGATTTATGGTCAAAAACCCAATGGGGTGTCGTCTCAAAGGAGATTGCCTCAGAATCCTTTCGCTTCAGACAGACAACGCTATGTGTTTTTCTTGATGCGGCGATTAAGAAGTTTCCACAGGGTGAAAAATCAACTTCGTGGAGATACTCGAAGTATTCTGCGTTCTCTACGATGCAGGCAGGGGTAGATGCGTAATGAGGCCCGTCATTGCCAGTGCGAGCATAGATAGTCAGGTGGTTATTTCTTGCATTCGCGACAGCGAGGTAGTCTCCGCTCGGGGAAAAAGCGAGTCCTTCTGGCTGATCAAGATGACTCTTAGGTCCTTTAATTTTCTCAATAGGATGGTCACTGACAACGACTGTGCCAAAAAGGTGACAGGTAGTCACAACTAAAAGTTGAAGTGCGATGAGAAAAGCTGGAAACATTTTTTCCCTTCGTTGAGGTGTTTACTTTTTATTGGTCAGGCTAACTTTTAGCTTCAATTTCTTCGACCTCATAGATGAGGACAAAATTAGCTACTGTTGTGACGGCTAAGTAGCGGCCGCAGGGGGAAAAGGCGATCCCTTTAGGCCCTTCGTGCTTTCCTCTTTTATCGATTGATATGCTGGTCATAGAGACATACTCATTAGAGGCTGCGACTTTCTCGAAAATAATGACATCTCCACTCTCGTGAGTTGCGGCCAAGTACTTTCCTGAAGGATGAAAGGCAATCGAATGTAGACAGGTGCAGCCATAAAGTTCGACATTGGAGAGGGAGAAATGACAGGTCATATCGCCAAGGCTTTCTTTGTCTGCGAATGTGAAGGCCGATTCTCCCGATGGAGTTTGCCACCAACTTTTATGCATTGTAGCCAGGTGGTTTCCATCTGGGGTAAAGGCAAGGCCGTGCGAAGCACTTACATTATGTTTCGCTAGCTCTTCTGCAGTGATTGTTTGGAAAGGAACGGGATCGAACTGAAAATCTCCACCCGGAATTTGCGCGTAGAAATTTGTCGAGTAGTTGCCCATGCGATTGGCTACAGCTATGATTTGCCCGCAGGGGGAGAAGGCGATACTAGTAGGCTTATGGAGTTTTGCCTTGTGAAAGCCCTCTATGAGCCAATGGGGCCTTCGGATAAAGGCAATTTCACTTCCTTTTTTTCTTTTGTAGCAGGCAAGGGTATTGCTTTCTCGACATGCTGCTACTACATATTGTCCACAAGGAGAAAAGGCGACATCGTGGGCATAATTTAAAAGTTTGGAGTCTTTGATGACAAAGGATGGTGCTATTTCATATTTACCTCCTGAGTCACCGATTCTTTTGTAAAACGTAAGAGAGCAGCCAGAGGAGTTGGCAATCACGAGGCAATTGCCTGATGGAGAAAAAGAAGCTCCCTCAGGGCGGTTGAGAGAAGATTGTGGCCCCTGGATGATCGTAACTGGAGTTTCATTTACGAAGAGATCGCTGTGAAGATGGGGTATTCCTAGAGTGAACAGACTGAATAAAAAAAGGAAGATCGGATGGATTTGTCGTCTGTTTTTCATCAAAGCACTCCATGTTTTTGCAGATAATAAAATTAGGTCACACCGTATCACTTCTCCCCATTTTCTAAAAAGAATTTTTGCTTCAGGTATAGCCATGAGCAGGAAGGCTGGGAATCCTTGAAAAATACTAGAAAAATCAAAAGTTTTGGTTTTGGGTAGGTTCAGGTAAGGGGTTTTAGTTCGCTGAGAAGGGTGGGGATGAGCTCTGATACTGTCGGATGGATGTGCATCGCATCGCGGATGACGGTGTATGGAGCTTTTGCGTACATGATGTCGATAATGAGATGGATCACCTCGTCACATCCAACACCAAGTAGGGCTGCTCCTAAAATTTGCTCCGACTCCGCATCGACAAAAATTTTCATGAAGCCGCGGGTTTCCCCTTTTTCTTTTGCTCTTCCGACCCGTGTCATCGGCATGCGGGCAACCAGAGCTTTTCGCCCGCTTTCGCGCACCTCTTTTTCCGACATTCCCGCTCGGCCAAGAGGAGGGTCGATATAGAGATTGTAGGCGAAAACGCGATCGCTGACCCCTCTCTTCTTTCCTTCGAGCAAGTTCGCTGCGACAATCTCGAACTCGTTGTATGAGGTGTGTGTGAATGCGCCTAGGCCATTGCAGTCTCCAAGTGCCCAAACTCCCGGCCTCGTTGTTTGCAATTGGTCATCCACTTGAATGTAGCCCTTGGCATTGACCTCAATTCCCGCTTTTTCGAGTCCTAAATCACGAGTGTTGGGAATCCTGCCCGTAGCGACAAGAAGGTGAGAGCCCTCTACGGTATGGGATTTTCCCTGATGCTGCATGTGGACCTCCACCTTCTTCCCTTTTTTCTCGATGGTGAGATCTTCTGTCTCAGTGAGGATAGAAACGCCCTCTCCTTCAAGAATTTCACGTACCTCTTGAGAGATATCTTCATCTTCGCGAGAGAGAATGTTTGGCCCCCTTCCCAGAATGGTGACTTTGCTCCCAAATCGACGATAGATTTGGCCAAACTCCAAACCGATGTATCCCCCTCCGATAATGAGGAGATGCTCTGGCAAGAAGTCCACCTCCATCATCGTGCTATTGGTCAAATAGGGAATGGTATCAAGTCCGGGAACCTGTGGCACGGATGCGCGCGCGCCTACGTTGATGAAGATCTGATCCGCTTGAAGAAGCTCACCGTTTACCCGCACAGTGTTGGAGCTTTCAAATGCCGCCTGACCCTCGTAGACAGTGCAGTTCTCCATCTTCTTGAGCCAGTTTTCTACTCCTTCGGTCGAAGCTTTGACAATGGCGTCTTTTCTCGCCTTGACGGCTTTCATATCGACAGAAGGTTTACCGGAGATCTCAATTCCAAAGTCTTTCGCATTGCAAGCGATATAGGCAGCATACGCACTTGCGACGAGTGTCTTTGTGGGTACGCATCCCACATTGACACAAGTCCCTCCAAAGCGGTGTCTCTCGATGATTGCAACTTGCATTCCTGCTTTGGCTAAGCGATTGGCAAGAAAGGGACCTGACTGTCCCGTCCCAATAATGATGGCATCAAACTTCTTTGTCATACCTCTCTCCTAGTGGATTTGAAGAATTTTCTCAAGAAAAGAATTGCGCGTTTAGAGGGTGTCTTCAAAGTGCTTTCGCCGATAGGAACGGAGATTTTTTCCTAGAAGGGGATTTGGAGACCAGAGCAAGCTTGAAAAAGCTTGGGTCGGTCGAAAATGCCCTTCATAGGGGAAAAGATCGTTCCTTAAAATCGGTGGAATGACTTTGAAGACACCCTCTTATTGCATAAAATTTCCTTCAGCTGTATGAAATGTAAAAACGGAGGATTGCAATGATTGGTCATTTAAATTGGAAACACTTGCTCTTTGAGGGGATTATCTTAGCCCTTTTAGGAGTTCTCGCTCTAGCGAACCCGCTCTTTGTGGCGATGAGCTTCAATGTGCTCTTTGGATGTTTACTTGTGATTGTGGGTGTAGTTCAAGGGATTCGAGGTTTCAAAGCGGAAAAAGGGGAAGCTGCAACTCTCTTCATTTCATCTGTAGTTGCTCTAATCGCCGGTATCATCTTGTTTGCCTCCCCAATGACTGGGGTGTTGACACTCACTGTTCTCTTTGCTCTCTACTTCCTGATCGAGGGGATTGTCAAGATGATCAGTGGTTGGCACTACCGCCCTCTTAAAGGATGGCTGTGGCTCTTTTTAAGTGGTCTCGTCTCTCTTCTTTTTGCGATCCTGATTTTCAGCAAGTTCCCAACAAGTGCAGAGTGGGCGATTGGCCTCTATTTGGGCCTATACCTTCTTTTCCGTGGAGGGTCGCTTATCGGTCTCTCGTTCTACATCAAGAAAGAAACAAAGTAATCGTTTTCTCCTGCTGAGTCAATGACGCAGCAGGAAATAAATTCATAGAAACCAAAATTTTTTTCTGCTACTTTGTGAAATGGTCACTAAGGAGAAGCTATGACGGAAAAAAATACGAGAAACTCTCTTTTTATCGTTCTCGGAGTTGCAATTGTTTACACATTTGTGAAAATACTCGGAAGCGATTTTTTCAAGGAGATATATATCTTTGGACTCGTTCTCTCATTCCTCTACTTTTGGATTCCAGGAGGGGTCGCTTTGGCTTATTCCAAACGTGAAGGAAAGCCTCTTCCCATTTTTGCAAAACCCAATCGAACTTATTGGCTGATTCCCCTATTGACGCTTGTGACGTTTTTAGTTGCCTCTTTTGCGACGCTCCCATTTCGTGAGACTGTTCCGACCTTTTCCTTCTTTGAAGGGAAGACCCTATGGATGCAGATAGGCTCCGGGATTCTCTTTTTCTTCCTCAATTATGTCTTGATGACTTTTATTTTTTCCTTCCTCTTCCTAGGGTCTGAACTCTATTGGAGGGGATACCTCTGGGACCGGCTTAAGGAGATGGGGCCTTGGAAGGCGATGACGATCACCGCAATTCTATGGTCGGTATGGCAAATTCCCTTAACTGCCCTCTCTCTTTTTTCCAACTCTACGATGGTCCTTAGAAACGCCATTATTGTCATTGTGATCAGCTTTGTCTTCACTCCTCTTCTGACCTTTTTTAGGGTTAGGTGCAAATCGGTCTATGCTGCGGCTCTTTGCTATAGTTCTTTTCTTGCTGCCTTCACATTTTCTATTGCCCTTTTTCATTTCGGAAGCATGAGGGAAATGGGGATATTAGGAGGATGGTTCCTCATAGTGACTGCTCTTGAAGTTCTGGCTTTGAAATTCATAGGTTCAAAAAGAAAAGAGAAATAATGAGAAAAGGTAAACATTGGGCCTTCTCTTACCTAGTTCTCTTTGTAGTCACTCTGATTTTCAGCTATTGCCTATTCGTTTTTCGGGGCCCTACTTCAGAAGAAGGAGAAATGCCCAATCTGTTTTTTGCGATTTCTTTCCTTGTCATGATATGGATTCCGGGTGTGGTTGGAATTGTCTTCTCTAGGAAGGAAAACATTCGGTTCCCCATTTTTAGCAAACCGAACCGATTTTTCTTTTTAGCTCCATTGGTTGTGATGGTTATCGTTGGTGTGGCGATACTATGCAGCCTACCCTTTGATACCCTGCTTGATCCAATTCCTTTTTTTAAGGAGGGGAGTGCGCACCCAAAAGTTATTCCTCTACTTGGCATTCTCCTTGGAGGATATATTGGAGGTTTAAGCGTAAATATGATCGCAGCTCTTGGAGAAGAGATCTACTGGAGGGGCTACTTATGGGAAAAATTGAAAAATAAAGGGGCTCTCAAGGCAATTGGAATTACAGGGTTGTTATCGGGAATTTGGCATTTGCCGATCGTGATTTTTGTTGGATATAATTACCCTGGTAGGCCCATTTTTGGAAGTCTAGTCATGGTTCTGCTGGCACTGGCTTTAAGCGTTCCGATTACCTATTACCGCCTTAAGGGGAAGTCGGTAATGACTGCAGCCGCATTCCATGGATCGTTCAATGCCATTGCCCCACTTTCTCTTATTGTCTTTTCTGACCCGAATCCGACATTTCTCGGTGCGACTGGTCTGATTGGCATCGGAGTTATTGCTCTATATTCTCTCGTTTTTGGCCTTTTTTCTTCTGCTCGTTGGAAAAATCTTGTATAAAAAAAGATTTTTTTTTAACAAGAAGGAAAGCTAACAAAACGCTTGGAGGAAAGCATTATGAGAGCATTAGATATTATTTCCGCTGTTCTTCTCATTATTGGGGGATTGAACTGGGGACTCATTGGTTTTTTTGAATACAACCTAATAGGCGCAATTTTCGGTGAAATGTCCGGATTGACACGCATCATCTATTCTTTGGTTGGTATTTCAGCCCTTTATCAAATTTTCTTCTGCAAGTCCATTCAACAACGGGCAAGAAAGAAGTAAGTTCTTTTTTTGACACATCTCACCTGAGGTGTGTCAAAATTTCTCTCTTATTGTTTTTGTTTAAGTAATCGTCTATACTATTGAGTGACTTATTTAACAGTCATTTAATAATGTTTAGAATATCTGTATTTATTTTTTGTTTAATATCTTTATTTCTCCCATTCGGGGATTCCTTGAGTGCGCGTCCTTCTGCATCGAAATATCAAAAGAGGCAAGCATTGGAGGACGAGGAGGCTGCACAACTCACTCGTCAGCTCAAACGCTATTATAAAAGGTTTGAGGGAAAAGGGATCGTTGAAATTACCGATGAAATGCGAAAGGATAAGAGCTTTCCCTACTCTAGGAAACGAGCTCAGCACACCGATCGTCGTTTTTTCATTTTTGAGTACCCTTCTGATGGACTCATGGTCAAAGGGTATTTGAGTATTGCTCCAGAATGTGAAAAACAACCTCTTCTCGTTTTCTTACGAGGGGGCAACTGCTATCTTGGCTTGATGCATCCCGGCTGGGGGTATAGTTACTTTGGGAACTATACGGTTATAGCTCCCCTTTATCGGGGGGCAGCCAATGAAGGGGTCGATGAATACGGTGGAGCTGATGTCAACGACGTCAAGAACCTCATCGATTACATCCCAACCCTAGAAAAAAAGTTGGGGATCACGATTTCGAAACAGAAGAAGTATATCTTAGGTGCAAGCCGAGGGGGAATGCAGATGATTCTCGCTCTTACGCGCTTCCCTGAGTTGCAAAGCTATTTTGAAAAAGGGGTCTCTTTATCTGGGCTTCTTGATATTGAGGAGCAGATGAGAAACCGCTGGTGTATGCGCATGATGTATACCCATTCTTTTGGATATAATGGAATGGAATGGATCAAGAAACGGAGCCCGATCTATCAGGTAGACAAGATCTCGAAGGACTTTCCTGTTTTGATCATGCAGGGGTCAGAAGATGACCGTGTCAGTACGTCGGAAGGGTATGAGATGCTACACCGTCTAAAAGAGAGAGGTTGCCAAGTTGACCATCTCGAAGTGGAAGGGGGTGATCACTGCCTTGAAAATGTTCACGATACCTTTGCGTACATTCAGCGCTGGTTTGAAAAAGAGTCTCAGCCAGTAAATGGCTAAATCCTGACCAGGTCTCTTGATGCCCGTCTTTTTCTTATAGAGGAGCTCCCTCCGCAGTAAAAGAATTTTTAAGGGGCTTTTTTTCCCTCCGATTTTTATACTCATGATATTTGGCTAAAAAATTCATTTTGGAGGAGAGGGATGCGTAAATTTCTTATTCTATTTTGGGCTCTTGTCATCACACCACTGGTAGCTAATGAAGCCATACCAGAAGATTTGCGTGTAACAACGATCGCGTTGCAGGCTGCAGACCTAATGAAAAAGGTGGAGGGAAAAGGACTGCTTGAGATCACTGAGGATTTGCTCAAGTCCGAAGATATTGAAAAAGAGACAAAAGAAAAAATTAAAGCATCAAATCGGCGGATCGTCCTTTTTGAGTATCCATCTGAAGGGCTAATGGTTAAGGGGTATGTCAGTTTTGTCCCCAGTTGTAAAGATAAGCCCCTCCTCGTTTTTCTCAGAGGTGGTGCTGAGTATGTTAACCTGAAACATCCGGCAAACTCGACGAGTTTCATCGAGGATTACACCGTTCTCTCAACTACATATCGTGGAGGGGTGAGTCCTGGAAGAGATGAGTTTGGGGGGCGTGATGTCAATGATGTCGATGCACTCATTGACTTTATCCCAACTCTGGAGAAGAAACTAGAAGCGAGTTTCAGTGCAAATAAGAAGTACCTCCTTGGCTGGAGTCGTGGCGGGATGGAGATGTTTTTGGCCTTGTCTCGATTCCCGAAATTGCAAAACTACTTTGATAAAGCGGTTTCCATGTCGGGTCTACTCGACTTGCCTGAATTTTTAAAGAACCGACCTGATATGGGAAAAATGCTCGAGCAGGGGCTAGGATTTCCTCTGAAGGGAGAGGCTCTTAAGATGCGCAATCCCATTGATCAAATCTCTACACTGACAACAGCTCTTCCTATTCTGATTTTGCAAGGGACCAAGGACAAGATCATCATGGTAAAAGAAGGGCGGGAAATGATCAAAGCTTTAAAGAAGAAAGGGATGTCCGTTGATTACATTGAGATTGAGGGAGGCAACCACTGCCTTGAAAATATTCCTAATTCTCTGAAGCTCGTCTCTGACTGGCTAGAAAAAGAGGAAAAAATGGAAAAAGAGAGTGCATAGAGAATTTCTATCGATCTCTCTCGCTACTTTCTGATCAAGAGCTCATCACAAAAGGAAACTGAGAGTTTTCTCAGCAACCTTTTCTGGAATTTCTGCATGGAAGACGTGCCCCCTATTTTCAAAGAGATGGATTTTAGCGTCTGGGGCTTCGCGAAAGATTTCCTCTGCGCATGAAGGAGGAGTGAGAAGGTCATTTTCTCCTACGAGGAGGAGCATCTTATGAGTAATCTTGTGGATCTCTTTCCGAAGGTCGCAGTGGATGAGGGCATGCATCTGGCCGATAAACCCGTCGAGAGTTTGTGGAAAGGGGTCGCTAAGCATCCCCTCCAGAAATTGCTCAACTCCTCCGGGCGTTTCTAGCATAGAGGTGCTAAGGAGCCACGGAACCATCATCTCGAGAAGATCCCCTCGATCCAGTCCCTTTTTAAGGAGCTTAGCCTCTACTTTGATGAGGTGAGCAGAGAGCTCTGGGAGCTTTGCAAAGGGGGCGCAAAGGACCACCTTTTGTACTTTTTGCGGGTGGTTGAGGCAGAGCTGCTCTGCGATCAGAGTGCCCATCGACACTCCCATCAAATGAGCGGCTTCGATTCCGAGATGATCCATGAGTGAAGAGGTGTCCTGTGCCATCTGCACCGTCGTATAGTCAGTGGGAGGAGATGAGGATTGTCCGACTCCTCTATTATCGAAAATAACCACCTGAAAATGCTTTACAAAGGGAGTGATAAATTCTTGGAACCCATGATGGCTCAAGGAAAATCCCCCAATTAGGAAAAGCGAGGGACCACTGCCGTGAACCTCGTAGTAGATATCAATGTCGTTAACGGAAGCGATTGGCATACTCTAAGATATAGAAAAATCTTTTCGATTTGTCACGAAAAACTTCCCTTTGGTATCCTTATGCAGTGATTCGACTGATCGGACTTTTCCTATTCATAGCTTCTCTTGCTAGTCCTTGTGTTGAGCTCCGCCACCTTGAGGTTGGCGAGGCCCTGGCGTTGCCTAAAGAGCTCGACATGAACTGGGAGAGAGAGGATGCTCTTTTTTCTTTTCAAACGGCTCCTAAAGAGGCGACCTTTACCATTACCCTGACAGAGGAACAGTGGAAAGAGTTGCCGAAAAAGGTGCGGAAACAGTTTGCACAGCTGGGATCGGAATATACATTTACCTATCCAAAATCGTCTCGAAGGGATGAGAGAGAAGGGGAGTATTGCATTGCCAAAAGGCGGGTGATATCGCAAGGTATTCCAAAGTCTCTCACTTTAGAAGAGCTATCTGAATGGATCGGCAAAAAAAAGATCCTATTTTATACGGGGGCGGGGATCTCTGCAGCTTCAAAGGTCCCGACAATGCATCAGTTAGCTGCATTATTTCAGTTCGAGAAAGAGTGGATTGCTTTGATGGTGAAACATCCAAAGACAGTGATTAGAAAGATCCGTTATTTCCATCGGGCTTGTTTTGAAAGCGCTCCAACAAAAGCTCACTGGGCTCTTAAAGAACTCGCGCTATCAAAGAATATTCCCCTGCTGACAGAAAACCTCGACCACTTGCATCAAAAGACAGGGCTTGCTCCTTTTTGTGTATCAGCTTCAGCTGTGAAGGAATCGATAGAGCTTGAGAAGTTGAAACAGATTGATGCGATTCTCTGTATCGGACTCAGTTTTGATGATAAGGGTTTCTTAGGATGGTATAAAGAGGTCAATCCCGATGGGAAGCTCCTCTCTATTGATCTGGCTAAGCCTTCGTACCTCGGAGATGAGGACTTTCTTTTGACGGGGGATATCCAAGAAGTGATTCCTGCCCTTGTGGCTCTTAAGCAAAGAGCCTTTTGAGCTTGTCGAAGAATGTCCGCTTGCGAGGGGAGTTGTGATCTCCTTCGAGCTTGGCGAACTCCTTCAGAAGATCTTTTTGCTTGTCATTTAGTCCGACGGGGGTTTCGACAACGACTTGGACGAGAAGATCTCCTTGCCCTCCTCCATGGACGTTGGGGCTCCCTTCGCCTCGGACTCTGAAAACTTTCCCGTTTTGAGTTCCTTCGGGGATACTGATCCTCGCTTTTCCACCAATGGGGGTGGGCATCTCTTTTTTAATACCGAGCGCAGCTTCTGAGAAGCTTATGGGGAGTTCGATGATCACATCATCTCCCTCTCTTTCGAAGACATCATGGGGTTTGACGTTGATGTAGACGTAGAGATCGCCAGGTGGCCCTCCTCCTTCGCCTGCGTCGCCATACCCTGCCATTCGAAGCCGCATGCCGCTATCGATTCCTGCAGGAATTTTAATCTGGATGTGTTGTTTTTGTCGTTCTCGGCCACTTCCGCGGCAGGTTTGGCAAGGGTCAGTGATCCTCTTTCCTCGTCCCTGGCAACTAGGACAGACTGTTGCCATACTGAAAAAACCTCTAGTCTGGTGAACCTGTCCCGCTCCGCCACATTGGGAACAAGTCTTGATGCTTTTTTGGTCAGCAGCTCCACTTCCCTGACAGGTAGAGCAGGTCACATGGTTGATGATCGATGCTTCTTTTTCCACGCCTTTCATCGCCTCTTCGAAGGTGATTGTTAGGCTCATCTTTTTTGAAGCGCCTTGGCGCATTCCCGCCGAGGAAGGGTCAGAGTCAAATCCAAAAAAGGAGTCAAAGATCGACTCGCCACCACCGCCACCACCGCCACCACCTCTACCGCCAAAAGCGTTCATAAAGGTGTGGAGCGCCTCTTCCATTGAGGAGAAGCCTCCGGCTCCGCCACCACCCATACCCCCTTTCACAGCATCGGCGCCATACTGGTCATAGATGCGCTTTTTGTTCTCATCGCTGAGAACTTCATAGGATTCAGAGATTTCTTTGAATTGCTGTTCGGCTTGTTTGTCGCCGGGATTTTTATCTGGATGGTACTTTAGGGCTTGTTTGCGGTAACCCTTTTTGATTTCGTCTTGTGAGGCGTTTTTGGACACACCGAGAATGTTGTAATAATCGCTCATTGCTTTAGGGTGAGAAAAATAATTTGGTTATTTCTTCTTGTATTTGAGAGCCGCTTTGGCTTTCGCTCGACTTTTGACTGAGGGCTTATCGTAGTAACGATGTGCTTTTGCTGCCTTCATGATGCCCTCTTTATCAAGCTTCTTCTTGAGAATCCGTAGAGCTTTTTCGATCGACTCGCCTGCGCGAACTTTGACACTTGGCATGTAGGTTGTGTTCCTCAACATTTATATCGAGTACATGGCGCCAGCTACTTCCCTATTGAAACCCTATGTAAGCCAATGTTTCTCTAGAGAAAGCATTTATGCAATGCCCTCGAGTTATAGGTTTCTTCCCATTTTACTTAGGTGCCCCCCTTTTTCGCAATGGCAAGATTTTTGCTTCCCTTCAGCTAGCTCGGTTAGTGCGAAGAAATCTCATTAAGCACAGCTCTCTCATGTCGTTGTTACATCATTTGTATTCAGCAGTTTAAGCTGAAGCAAAGGGAAGCGAAAATACGCCATTAGTGGCCGAGTAAATAAAAGAGTATCGACAAGGTTAAGAACGGAGGTAGGTGAGAGAAAGAGCTTCTCGTGAGATTTGTTCCCCTTTGAGCCAGAGCTGATAGCAATAGCTAGCGATTAGGGAGGGGTTTGGCGTTGGGGGGAGCGCCCCATTGGCAAGTGATTCTTCAGAGACTACCCAGTCTACAGTCTCAAGGTGCGTGTGGAGGTCGCTAGGGGCAATAAGGGTTGGGGTGGAGATTTTGTCCGGAAGGTCCCCAGTAAGGAGATAGAGTTCTCCCATTTTGGCATCCCCGATGAATGCAAAGGACCCCTCTTTGCATTCGGGAGGGATGTAGGCGAGGGGAGAGGGGAAGGAGAGCATCGGGATCGATTGCGCATAGGAAATAGCTTGGGCAACGGTTGCAGCTGTTCGAACTCCTATATAGGAGCCGGGGCCTACTCCGACAGCAACGACATCGACGCCCTCTTTTGGCAGGAAAACTTTAAGGGTTGAAAAGAGAGAGAGCGAGAGTTTTTTCCCTCCTTCAAGAACTGCTGAGGAGAGAACCTCTTCCCCATCTGTAAGGGCGAGGAAGGCCGGATCTCTACTCGTATCGATGATGAGGATTTTCATAGAGAACCATCTTAGCACATTGCGGGAATTTTCTCGACTTGATACACTTTTGTTCTTGTATTTATCTTATCATCCCTGAAAATCTTAGCGATGAGGGTTTTCAAGCTAGAAACAGCCTGTGTAGGAGTATTTTGAATAAGAAAAAAAAGCCAGAGATAGAAAAAGACCTAGATCAAGTCGTAAAAAAACCGGCTCGCAAAAAGAAAAAAATTGAAGAGCCCGAAGATGTCTCTTTCCCAGATGAGCTTTTCATTGTTCCTCTCTCAAGACGCCCCTTTTTCCCGGGGATGGCAGCTCCTCTTGTGATTGAGCCTGGGATCTATTATGAGATGCTCAAGCGGGTTGCGAATACTGATCATAAAATGATGGGACTCTTTCTAACAAAAGAGGAAGAGGCCAATATCTACGACCTCTCTATTGATTCTATCTATCCTGTAGGTGTCGCTGCAAAAATTTTGCGCATTATCCCCATGGAGCAGGGGGGAGCACAGGTGATCCTCAATATGGAGCATAGGATTCTGATCGAGGGTCCTGCGAAAAAAGAAAAATTTTTGAAGGCAAAGGTCATTTACCATGATGATACACCTTCTAAACGCCTCTCAAAAGCTCTAAAGGCCTATTCGATCAGTATCGTTACAACGATTAAGGATTTGCTCAAACTCAATCCGTTGTTCAAGGAAGAGCTTCAGGTTTTTCTCGGGCATTCCGATTTCACAGAGCCGGGAAAACTGGCTGACTTTGCCGTAGCGCTAACAACAGCTACAAGGGAGGAATTGCAAGAGGTTTTGGAGTCTTTTGACCTCAATGAGCGGTTAGCGAAGGCTCTTGTTCTTCTAAAAAAAGAGCTCGACTTGAGCAAGTTGCAAAGCAGCATCAATCAAAAGATCGAAGCGAGTGTCTCAAAAACGCAAAGAGACTTTTTCCTCAGAGAACAACTCAAAACGATCAAGAAAGAGCTCGGTCTAGAAAAGGATGACAAGGCCCACGACTTCGAAAAGTTCGAAGAACGTCTCAGTGAAAGGGACGTTCCTCCTGAAGTGATGAAGGTGATTCAGGAAGAAGTGGAGAAACTGCAAATTCTCGATACCCATTCTGCTGAATATGCAGTCTCCCGCAACTATCTCGATTGGCTCACCGTTCTTCCTTGGGGAAACTTCAGTGGGGGGATTGGGACAGATAAAGAGCATAGCTTGGGCCGAGCTGAAAAAATTCTCAAAGAAGACCATTACGGGCTAGAAGACCTCAAAGAGCGGATCTTGGAGTTCATCGCTGTTGGGAAACTTTCAGGGGGAGTGAAGGGGAGCATCATCTGCTTACTTGGACCTCCCGGTGTAGGTAAAACGAGTGTGGGGAAAAGCATAGCCCGGGCCCTCGATCGGGAATTCTATCGGTTCTCTGTTGGAGGAATGCGCGATGAAGCGGAGATCAAAGGACACCGTCGTACCTATATAGGGGCAATGCCAGGAAAGATTGTTCAAGCACTCAAATCCGTAGAGGTGATGAACCCAGTGATCATGCTCGATGAAATTGACAAAATGGGCAACAGTTACCTTGGAGATCCCGCCTCTGCACTTCTCGAAGTTCTCGACCCAGAACAAAATAAAGACTTCCTCGATCACTTTCTCGATGTAAGAGTGGATCTCTCCAATGTTTTGTTTGTTGTCACCGCCAATGTGATCGATACTATTCCTGATGCATTGCGGGATCGGATGGAGATTTTGCGTCTTTCTGGGTACATCCTTGAAGAGAAGGTGCAGATAGCCAAAAAGTACCTCATACCCCGCAACCGGGCAGACATGGGACTCAAAGCTTCAAACCTCTCTTTTAATGTCGGTGCGCTCAAGCAGATCATCAATGGGTATGCCCGCGAGGCTGGTGTTCGAGGCCTAGAAAAGAACCTGAAAAAGATCATGCGGAAAGTGGCCACCAAAATTGTCATTCAGCAAGAGAAGAAAAAAAGAGCCCCACGAAAAGAGATCAAGATCACGGAAAAGGATCTCAAAGAGTACCTCGGCAAACCGATCTTCACAAGCGATCGCTTTTATCCCAAGACACCGATAGGAGTTGCGATGGGTCTTGCTTGGACGGCGATGGGGGGAGCGACCCTCTATATCGAAACGATCCAGGTTCCGAGTGAGAAGACAGAGATGCGCCTGACCGGACAGGCGGGCGATGTGATGAAAGAGTCTTCGCAGATCGCATGGAACTATGTCCACAGTATTTGTGATGTTCCTTTTTTTAAAGGGCATAAAGTTCATCTCCATATTCCGGAAGGGGCGACACCAAAAGATGGCCCATCCGCTGGAATAACAATGGCGACTGCCCTCCTTTCTCTCTTGCTGAACCGACCGATCAATAACGATCTTGGGATGACAGGTGAGCTTACCCTAACAGGAAAGATTTTGCCAATCGGTGGCGTAAAGGAGAAAGTGATTGCTGCTAGACGTTCTAAACTCAAAACTCTCATTTTCCCCAAAGACAACGAAAGGGAATATTCCGAGCTGCCCGACTACGTCACCAAAGGGTTTACGCCCCACTTTGTCGATCACTTTGAGGAGGTACAGCGTGTCGCTTTCGGCAAAAAGTAGCTCCTCTTTTAGAGAAGCGATAAGTAAGAAAATCATCCCTTCTGAAGGGCTGGCATCCTTTGCCGCCAAAGTGAAGAAGGGGAACAAGATCTTAGTGACCCTCAATGGATCCTTCGATCTCCTTCATCCAGGCCATTTTGAGATGATTCATGAGGCCTCTTGTCAGGGAGACCTCCTTCTTATTCTTCTCAATTCAGATGCTTCGATCAAAGCCTATAAGAGCCCCCATAGGCCGATTCGTCCATTGGAAGAGAGACTTCTCCAAATCGCTGTCCTCGAAAGGGTCGACTTTGTCAGCTGGTTTGAAGAGACCGATCCCTGCCGTGTCCTTGCTGAAGTGCAACCGGATGTCCATGTCAATGGGAATGAGTACGGAGAGGAGTGCATAGAAGCCGACGTAGTGCGAGAAGGTGGAGGAAGGCTCCACATTGTCTCTCTTATCGAAGGGTTCTCCACCACCAACCTAATCAAAAAAATCCAGAGTCTTCCATGCGACTAATTGGTAATTTAGAAAACGAAAAAAAGGCGTTTGTCTTTTACTCGGTTCTGCTCAAAGAGGGGATTGAGAGCACCTATGAAAAGAGCACTAAAACTGGAGAAGAGGTGTCGATTTGGATCTACGATGAAGATCAGATCAATCGCGCCATGGCACTATTTGATGAGTACCATGATTACCCAGAATCCTCGAAGTTTGCCAATATTCCCAACCCTCCAACCCCTCCCCAGCCCCCAAATTTGAGTGAGGAGCGCAAACGAGAAGAGGCGCAAAAAAAGGAGGAGCGACTCGGAAGACCGTGGCAGAAGCGGATGCAGAGGACTCCCCGCAATAGAAAGAAACACCCCCTTACATCATTGATCATCCTTCTCTGCGTTTTTCTCTACTTCTGGAATGGGGCGCAACAAGTCAGTCGGTTGAAAGCCGATGGGAAGCTCGCTTTAGAGATAGGATGGACCCCGATCCAACAGATGCTCATGTTTGATTACCCCAAATCCACAGAGAGAATCGATGCCCTCCTAGAGAAATATTCCCTTGATGACTTCAAGTCTATAAAAGAGCTGCCCACTGAAGAGCAGGTCGAATTTGCGAAAGCAGCAGAGATTCCCACATGGCGAGGTGTCCTAGCAAAACTCATGAGCGGAGCAAAAGAGGAGCCTGAGAGCCCCGTTGCTAAGGGCCCACTCTTTGGGAAGATCAAACAGGGAGAGGTGTGGCGCCTCTTCACACCATGCCTTCTCCATGCGAGCCTCCTGCATATTCTCTTTAACATGGCTTGGGCCTGGATTCTCCTTAAGCAGGTCGAAGAACGATTGCCCAATTTGAAGATCATCTTGCTTATCTTAGCGATAGGCATTGTCTCCAACATTGCCCAGTACATGATGAGTGGGGCCAACTTCCTCGGATTTTCCGGGGTAGTTGCTGGACTAGTGGGGTTCATTTGGGTGAGACAGAAGCGGGCTCCTTGGGAAGGGTATCCTTTGAATCGCTCCACCATCATCTTCATCCTCGTCTACATCGGAGCGATGTTTGCCCTGGAACTGTTCTCTCTTGCGATGGCCCTTTTCACCTCTAAGCAGGATTACTCTCCCAATATCGCCAATACGGCACACATCATTGGGGGATTATTTGGCGCTTTTCTAGGGAGGCTTCCCTTCTTTTCCAGAGGAACAAAATGACCGTTCGCGATTTAACCATCCTCGGTTGTTCTTCTCAGCAACCGACCCGCCGTCGGAACCATGGCGCCTACCTTCTCCGCTGGAATAATGAAGGACTTCTCTTCGATCCAGGCGAGGGGACCCAGCGCCAATTCATCTTTGCTGAGATCGCCCCTCCGACAGTCACCCGCATTTTTATAAGCCATTTTCATGGGGACCACTGTTTAGGGCTAGGCTCGATGCTGATGCGACTCAATCTCGATAAAGTGACCCACCCGATTCATGTTTACTACCCGGCCTCTGGTAAGAAGTATTTCGATCGCCTGCGCTACGGAACGATCTACCATGAGACGATCCAAGTCATTGAACACCCCGTCTTTGAAGAGGGGATTGTTGAAGATGGGTTTTTCCGTATCGAAGCCTACTTCCTCGAACACGGCGTCGATAATATCGCTTGGCGTATCCAAGAGAGAGAGACGCGCAAATTTGACAAGAAGAAACTCAAAGATTTTGGGGTCCAAGGCCCACTCGTACAAACCCTAGAAAAAGAGAAGAAAGTGATCATTGGTGGGCAAACCGTGCACCTTGACGATGTGAGCTTTGTCCGTCCTGGAGATGTCTTTTCTATCGTTATCGACACAACATTCACACCTAATGCGATCAAAGCAGCACAAGGGGCAAAGCTCCTCCTCTGTGAGAGTACCTATCAAGAAGCGCATAAAGAACTCGCCAGAAAACACCGCCACCTTACGGCTTGCCAAGCGGCCGAGATCGCTAAAGAAGCAGGTGCTATGCACCTTGTTCTCACCCACTTTTCCGCACGTTATCAAGAACTCGACGGCTTCCTCGAAGAGGCGCGTCCCATCTTTCCCAACACCGATGTTGCGGATGATTTAAAGCGATTCCCTTTTCCCAGGTAATAAAATCCTCTCCCATATAAGGAGGCGTTCCCTACAGCTCGTCGTGAATGATTTCGAGCTCGCGGACCATCATCTCCGTGGGAATGGGGAACTGCAAGAAACTCACGAGGATATTTCGAAGATCGGAAGTGAGCGTTTGCTTGGGATTAAAGAGTTCAGCTGCCTCGCGGAGGCTGATGTTGGCCTTCGCTCCAGGGATGGAAAGAGACTGATTCAAGATATTCAGAATGATCTGTCCATCATCTTTGAGATTTTCGCAAAGCAATGTTCCCTCAATGACTTCTCCTGTCTTCTCTGAGATGGCCTGTAACTGAATGACCGTTTCAGATAAAGCGATCAGAGCATCCCTGTTGTCGACGAGAGAAGGGGACTCTAGAACCCCTTTGATCTCCTGCATGAAAGCCCGTACCTTTTTTTTGAGCTCTGCAGCAAGGTTGAGTTCGTCCTTTGAGGGCCCTTCTTTATCGTAGATCGGGGAATATTCGCTAATTGGTTCTGACATTCTTGTCTCCTTTTAGAATAATTTTTACTCTAATCGCGAAGGAAATAAGATGTCAAGATCGGGAGGACAAATAGTCATCGAGAGAGCCAGTGAAAGTCTGAACTCCTTCTTCTTCGAGGGCGATGATCTTCTTGGCCCCGTGATTGATCATGTCACGGTCGTGGCTCGCAAAGATGACCGTACCCTTATAATCTTGAAGGGCCCAACCGAGGGCAGAGACCGCCTCGAGATCGAGGTGATTGTTTGGCTCATCGAGGATGAGGACATTGTAGTTACAGAGCATCAACCCACCAATGATGAGCCTCGCAGTCTCGCCACCTGATAGATGGGAGATTTGTTTAAAAGCGTCATCTCCAGCAAAGAGCATCTTACCAAGGATGCTGCGCACATCTTGGTCGTAGATCCCCGCTCTACAACTCTTGAGCCAGTCGAAGATCGTCATTTTACTCGATTTGTCGATCAGCTCGGCGTGGTTTTGAGGAAAATACCCAATCTCGATTTGGTGTCCCTTCTCAATGATACCACTGTCTTGGGTGAGGACACCTGCGAGCATTTTGAGAAGAGTTGTTTTCCCTCGTCCGTTATTTCCGATGAGGGCGATTTTTTCGCCGCGGGTGATATCGAGAGAGAGGTCCTCAATGACTGTTGGGCCGTCGTAGGCTTTGGAGATCCCCTCAACGCGAAAGACCAGTTGTCCGGAGGCTTTTTCTGGGGGATAGAAACGGATATAGGGGCGCTGGATGTTCGATTTTTTTAGGTCGGTTGCCTGGAGCCTGTCGATCTCACGCAAGCGGGACTGGACCTGAGAGGCGCGTGTTCCCGCGCCAAAGCGGGCGACGAACTCTCGCAGCTGGGCCACCTTCTTTTCCTTTGCCTTATTTTCACTTTCCACCCGTTCTCTGACAGCGGTTTTGGCAATAACCATCTTATCGTAATTTCCGGGGTAGACAATGATCGTCTCGTAATCGATATCTGCGATGTGGTTTGTGACAGTATTTAGGAAGTAGCGGTCGTGGCTGACAACGATGAGAGAGCCTGAGTAATCGTTGAGGAAGCGTTCCAGCCAAGAGATTGACTCGAGATCGAGGTGATTGGTCGGTTCATCGAGGATAAGAGCTGGGGGATTGCCGAATAGAGCTTGGCAGAGCATAACACGGAACTGGATGTCTGTAGGGATCGTGCCGAGCTCTTCGAGCCAGTAGTCGTCGGGGATGCCCATCCCCGCTAAGAGAATCTCCGCATTGGACTCGGCGCTGTAACCATCCTCATCTCCAATGATTTCTTCGAGTTCCCCTAGGCGGATCCCCACCTCATCGGTCATCTCCTCTTCATAGAGACGATCCCGTTCAGCAAAGGTCTCCCAAAGCCTCTTATTTCCCATGATCACGACATCGATCACCATCTGCCCCGCGAAATCCTCAATGTTTTGCTTGAGGAAACCCACCTTGCTAGGAAGGCGAACCGAGCCCGAGGTCGATTCTTCGATCCCCACGATGATTTTAAGCAGAGTCGACTTGCCCGATCCGTTGGGTCCAGTCAGGCCATAGCGGCATCCCTCATTGAAGGTGACAGTGACATCTTCAAAAAGGAGGCGTGAGCCCATCTTTTTCGTAATAGAATTGAGCGTAATCATATGATATACAGCATAACATAGGAGATAAGGGAATGACAAGTCCATACGACGCGGCCAAAGAGTCTTTTCTCGCCCACCTCGAGATGGGTAAGAACGCCTCCCAGCACACACTCCGCAGTTACTCAATAGACCTAGAGTCATTTAAAAGTTTTCTTAATAAGGAGAAAATCACAATCTCCTCCTTAGGTGAGCTTGATAAGCGGGTGATTCGAGCCTTCTTGGCGCACTTAAGCCTATCAAGAGCCTCCAAACGAACCCTCCTGCGAAGACTCGCAGCGCTCCGCTCCTTTTTTAAATACCTCTTTCGCGAAGAGAAGATACCCCACAATCCGATGGAGGAGATCGATACCCCCAAATTGGAGAAGAGCCTCCCTAAGGCTCTCACTTATGACCAGGTGGAGCGCCTCCTCGCTGCGGCTGATACCACTACCTATCTCGGCTTTCGGGACCGGTGCATGGTGGAACTTCTCTATAGCTCTGGTCTACGGATTAGTGAGCTTGCCCAGCTCAATCGGAGTGATTTGGATTCAAAAAATCATTCCCTTAGAGTTCTCGGTAAAGGAAAAAAAGAGAGAGTTCTTCCCATCACCCCATCCGCTGCAAAGTGGATTGAAGATTACCTCTCTCATGAAGAGAGGAACCACGATGGGCAAAAACATAAAGCTGAAGTCGATAAGGAGGCGATTTTTCTGAATAAGTGGGGAAAGAGGATCACCGTCCGTTCTCTCGACCGTTGTTTTGCGAAGTACCTGCTTGTTTGTGGACTTCCATCAACTGTCACCCCACACACCATTCGGCATACGATTGCCACTCACTGGCTAGAAAATGGGATGGATCTCAAGACGATCCAAGTCCTTCTGGGGCACAGCTCCCTTGTGACAACGACCATTTATACCCAAGTATCGACTCGCCTCAAAAAGGAGGTTTACGATAGAGCTCATCCAAGTGTTTTGAAGAAAAAAGGGGGAAAGCCGTAAGCCGGATTCTGTCTAAGGCAATCATTCATCTAGGGAGTGTATTGCTACACTCCTCAAGCGTTTTTGCTGCTTGGCTACTTTGCGAAGAACATGAGAACCAACAGCTTCTTGCTTCAGATGGGGTTTACAACGCTCCCTTATTGCTAAAAGAGGGACCGCTCTTAAAACGATCATTTTCAACCTGTCGTTCTTACGAACGCGGATATGTTTTCTGTTGCACTTTCCGTAGCCTTTCGGCCCCCAGTCTTTCACTGGCATCTTCTTCTATGAAGTCCAGACTTTCCTCTCCTGCCAAAAGGCAGCAGCGATTGCCGGCTTTCCCTAATATCGTTGGAATGACTTTGAAGAAACCCTCTTATGTACTAGCGACGCGGCGACGGCGACGCTTGGTTGCGACCGGTGTTCCCTCGAGCACTTCAGACTCTTGCCAGTAGTGGATTCTTGAGCAGTGCTCACAGAAGACGATGTTTTCCCCTTTGCGGACGATGTTTTCATGTTGCGCAGTCAGAGTGATATGACAGCCATTGCAGGTTCTGCTTTCGATGGAGACAACAACTCGGTCTTTTTTATTTCTTAAGAGCCGTTCATAGATTGCCAAAGTATCTGGATCGATCTTTTCTGCCCGTTCATCTCTCTCTTTTTTGAGTCCTGATCCTTCCACATTGATCATGTCGATGCTGGCTTTAATTTCCTTTTCCAAGGCTAGGCTGCTTGCTTCAGAAGTTTTCAAGCTCTCACCGATTTTTTCGAGAAGTTCTTCTTCCATTACCTTTTTGTCGACCAAATCAGAAACATTTTTCTCGATAGAGATTTTTTCCCTTTCAGCAGCAGTCATCTCTTGAGTGAGGGCATTGAATTCCTCTACCTTTTTGATCTGCGTTTGACGGGTTTCAAGACCTTTGAGCTTTTCTGTGATCTCGCTTATCCGTCCTTCGAGGGATCGAATTTGTTTGTTGAGCTCTTCGACCTCTTCCTTTTTGTCTTTGAGCTGTTCATGGAGCTCTTTTCGCAAGTCTTCGATCTGCTTGAGCTCTTTTTGACGCTCTCGTTTGATCCTCATGAGACGGATCATTTTCATATCGAGCTCTTGGATTTCAATAATGGGCTTTAGGGTCTCTTTCATAAGGGTATCCACCGAAAATTTGTATAATAGCTACAAGCGTAGCCTCTATGGGGATAAACCTCAATAGAATTTCCATGCTCTAAGAGGGTGAATGCAAAATCATTCCACAGCTCATGAAAAGCTCTCCTTATTTCCTATAAGAAGCTCTTAGAGCATTCTCCTAGGAAAAAATCTCGGCTTTTGACAGTGAAAGCATTTCACACACACCCTTTAATGGCCTTCAAAAATGAATGATTTCTTTGTTTTTCATCAAAAGACCCATTTTCCAAGAAAATATGATCAGTTACAAAAGCAGGTAAAAAGAGGTCGAAGCCCTTCTTTCAGTGATACCTAATAGGAAACTTTCCTGGACTATTGGGGGAAGGATCCTCTTTGATCTTTTGGGAGACGTTGGGAAGATCCCTTTCGTAGGTCTCCTGGCAGCTCGTGTAATCAGTACGAATGCTCAGTCGTTTTTCTTGGGCCCCGATGAAGCATGTCCGGCTTTCTAGTCAGTGGATCGCGACTAAGATAGGATTCCTCGTGCGCATTGTCATCCAAACAAGTGCGTTTTCGGAGTTTTGATACGCAGTTATATGAATCGAGCTTTCCATTTTCACAAAATGAGCCCGGCCGATATGATGAGGAAAATGCAAACCCTAGGAGGTCCCTCTTCAAAAAGACAACTGGATATCTAGAAAACTATTTTCAAAAAAAACCTGAAGCTCAAAGAAATAACGGAGCGATTGCTTATATGGCAGCTCTTGATCAGGTAGCCCTTGTGCGCCCTGATGTGGCCCGGACTATTGTGCAGGAGCTCAAAGACCAAAGAAGCTACTTGAAACTGATCGCATCGGAGAATTACTCATCTCTGTCTGTTCAGCTTGCCATGGGAAACCTGCTCACGGATAAGTACGCAGAAGGACATCCCCACCATCGTTTTTATGCGGGATGTGCCAACGTCGATCAGGTGGAAGATCTCGCGAGAGAGGAACTAAAAGCCATTTTTGGATGTGATCATGCCTATGTGCAACCCCACTCGGGCGCTGATGCCAATATGGTGGCGATGTGGGCCTGTTTGGTCCATCGGATTGAAGATAAAGAGGTAGAAAGACTCGGAAAGAAATCCGTAGGCACCCTGACTGATGAGGAATACGAGCAGATCCGGAAATTGATGGTCTCGCAAAGGATGATGGGAATGGGGCTTGGTTCTGGAGGGCATTTAACCCATGGGTACCGAAGAAACGTCTCGAGTAAGGTAATGCAGGCATTTGCTTACGAGGTCGATCTGGAAAGTGGACTTCTGGATTACGACCAGTTGCAAAAGCAAGTAAAAGAGGTGAAACCTCTTCTTTTAGTGGCGGGATACTCGTCTTATCCGAGGCTCATTAATTTTGCTAAGATGAGGGAGATTGCCGATAGTGTCGGAGCCGTTTTGATGGCAGATATGGCCCATTTTGCCGGTCTTGTTGCCGGCAAGGTGCTCACTGGAGAGTATGATCCTGTTCCTTACGCCCATTTGGTCACATCGACAACACATAAGACCTTGCGGGGGCCGAGAGGCGGCTTTGTGCTCTGTCAAAAAGAATTTCAAGAGGTGGTCGACAAGGGATGTCCTCTAGTGCTTGGGGGACCGCTTCCTCATGTGATGGCAGCGAAGGCGGTTGCTTTTCGAGAGGCGAATACGCCGGAATTTTGCTCGTATGCAGAGCAGGTGGTTAAGAATGCCCAGGCTCTATCGGAGTGGATTGTCGCTAAGGGGATAAAGGTTCTCACAGGAGGAACAGATAATCATTTACTTGTCGTTGATGTCACGAAGACCTTTGGGCTCACGGGAAAACAGGCGGAAAATGCTCTTAGGGAAGCTGGTCTTACCGTCAACCGGAATGCAATCCCTTTTGATGTAAATGGCCCATGGTACACTTCTGGGGTCCGGCTGGGGACGCCAGCATTGACCACCCTTGGGATGAAAGAGGGAGAGATGCACCAGATAGGACTGATGATTGTCGATCTTTTGAAGGGGACGAAGGCCGCTGTTAAGGGCGAAGAAAAAAGTAGGGCAAAGGTTGTCATCGATCCAGCGGTTCTCACCCGCGTGCAGTTGCAAGTCAAAGAGCTTTTGGTAGACTTTCCCTTGTATCCAGAGCTCATTGTTGATTAATTTCACTTGCGTAGCGATAATACGGTAAACAGGAGTATCCAATGTCAGAAGACCAGGCAAGACGATCGAGTAGTGTTCAAGATAAAATTGATGAGTCCCTTTTAAAGCAAAGAAGGATTTTCTTCTGTGAGGCTGTCGATGATAAGTCGGCCAATGATGCGATCCGTAAGTTTTGGTATCTGGAGATGGAAGACCCTGGTAAGCCCATTCTTTTTGTGATCAATTCTCCTGGTGGGGCTGTTGATTCGGGATTTGCGATATGGGACCAGGTGCAGATGATCACCTCTCCTGTGACGACTCTGGTGACAGGATTGGCTGCTTCTATGGGATCTGTATTGAGTCTTTGTGCAGCTCCTGGCCGTCGTTTTGCAACTAAGAATGCCCGTATCATGATCCATCAGCCTAGAGTGATGGGGCTGATTCAAGGACAGGCGACCGATCTTGAGATCCAGGCGAAAGAGATCATCAAGACGCATGATCTTCTCGTCGATGTCTATGTTCAAGCGACGGGAAAAGATCGCGCGACGATCGATCGAGCTCTTGACAGGGATATGTGGATGTCGGCTGATGAGGCTCTCGACTATGGGCTTCTCGACAAGGTTGTCGAGTCCTATGCAGAAATTTCATAAGTACGAAGGCGCGGGTAACGACTTCATTCTCTTGGAGGATTTTGACGAGGTTTTCCCAGAAGGGGAAGTTTCTTATCTTTGCCAGCGCCGTCTTGGTATCGGGGCCGACGGCCTCATTCTTTTACGCCGTTCATCTATTGCCGATTACAAAATGGTTTTTTTTAATGCCGATGGCTCTAAAGGGGCCATGTGCGGCAATGGACTTCGCTGTTTTGTTCATTTTTTGATCGATCTTGGGCGTGTCCAACCCCTCTACAAAATCGAAGTAGCAAAGAAGGTGTTGACGGTTAAAGCCAAAGAGAGGAAAATTTCTACTTTTTTCGCGCCACCGACCATAGTGAAATGGGAAGAGGGGCTTTATGTGGTTGATTCGGGGGTCCCTCATGTGGTTCTTTTCTCTAGGGGAGAGGTCGATGTGGAGAAGGAAGGAAGGGCTCTTCGATGGGACCTTTCGCTGCATCCGGAGGGGGTCAATGTCGACTTTGTCCAGCTCGTTGGGAAAGATGCCCTTGTGCTCAGGACCTACGAGAGGGGCGTTGAAGCGGAGACTCTTGCTTGTGGGACAGGGGCCGTGGCGGCAAGCTTTGTCGCTCACCGCCTTGGGTTGACTGGTCCCTTTATATCGGTTCGCACGAGGTCGGGCGATCAGCTCGAAGTGAGACTAGGGCGGGAAATTGAACTCTTTGGACCGAGTGCCAAAGTGTATGAGGGAAAAGTATGCATTCTTTCTCAAAAAAGGACCTTGCAGACGGCAGAAAGCTTCTAGAAAAGAAGGGAGCCCTGCCTGTCCTTTTTTCTGAGGGGACCTACCAAGTTGAAATTCCCAGCGATAAAAAGGGGGAAGACTCCCTCTGGCCTTTTATCCAATTGAGTGATACTTCCGAGGTGCTTGATGGTTTTTGCACGTGTGATCTCGCAGAGAAAAAAGGCACCTGTCCACATCTAGCAGCAGCTTTTCTTCGAGTCATGGATGGGCAACCCCTTCATGTGCAGTTCCGAGAAAGTCTATGGAATCAAATTGGGAAGATCTCTGCAGAGAGACACGGCTATGAATCCGACTGTTTGAGAAATAAGAAAGAGGGGTATGAGGCACTCGATTCGAATGGGAAATGCCTCTTCTCTATTCAGCCAAAAAACGGGAAGGGGAAAAAAGAACTCGAGTCGATTTTATTCGACCGGCCTGTAGAAACCGAAGAAACCTCACTCAAATTCTCTAATCTCCCTGCTGAAGAACTCTCTTTATGGCGTGAGGGGCGTCCCTCTCCCCATCTTCGTTATGAGCTGAGTTTTTGGTCTGACCTTGCCAAGTGGTGGATGAAGATGCAAGAGACAGGGGGCCCCTACACCTTGGAATTTTCTAAAGAGGATGTTCCGGGGCTTGTGACAGTCACTTTTCCTAACGTTTCGATGGCTTTCTCAATTGATATCGAGCACTGGCCGGAGATTATACCCACTCTTGCACATGTGAACTCTCCCTTAGAGGTTCATCCTTATCTATTGGGAAGATTAGAGGCGATCACCTTTCATCCTGAGGAAGGGGTGTTTACCCTTGACTTTGCGAAAAATGCCTCTCTTCCCAATAAAAAAGGGAAAGGGATTGAGCTTGGAGAATGGCTTCTCTATCCCGGTTTTGGTTTTTACCCCAAAGAGACCGATCCACTGTTGCAGAAAACGCGGATTGATAAGGAGGAGGTCAATCTTTTTCTGAATACCCATCTCAAGCTCGCGATAGAGCATTGTAAAGGAGAAAAACTCCATACTGCTCCTGTGCCTATGCAATATAAGGTCACTTTTATAAAAGATGACACTCTTGTCATCGATTCTTTTCTTTTCACAAAGGGGGACCTGGAAAACCCCGGAGCGCACTATTTTGGCGATTGGGCCTATCTACCTGGAAAAGGTTTTTCCCCTATTGAAGAGCAGATCTTTAAAGGGATACAACTTAGAGTTCCCAAAGAGAAGATCTCAGATTTCATCAATCGGAACAAAGTTTGGCTGCAAGGGTATGAGGGCTTTCAGAGTCATGTCTCCGGCGTGGAGTCCCACTTAGGGTTTCGCTTTAATAAAAAGGGTGTTCTTCTATTTTACACCTGTCTGGAGTTCTCTGAAGAGAAAGAACATATCGTCGATGTCGGCGAATGGATCTATGTCCCTAGCAAAGGGTTTTACGCGAAAGTAGCTGCTCGGCCAGGAGCCTTTGTCAAAGCGGGCATGGAAGTAGAACCCGATCAGATTTCTTCCTTCATCAGGCAGAACAGCGAAGAGCTCGAGCCGATCTCAGGTTTTTTCTCTGAGGTTTGTCCCCTTGAGAAAACAGGGGTCAATATCGGGTTCAATCAAGAGGGAAGAATCGAGATCCACCCCGAGTTTTTCTTTTCAGAGGGGCATGATGAGAGAAACGTGCATATCTATGGGGATTATACCTATGTAGACGGGGAGGGGTTTGCGCTCATTCCTCAGACCTCCCGTCTTCCAGAGAGCTATAAAAAAGCAAAGGTGATTGACCCTCTTGCTGAGCCCTATTTTGTCGGTTATGAGCTTGAGCTTCTCTATCCCCATGTCCTAACCATTGACCCCAATCTAAAGACGCCCCATAAACTTGAGCTGCGTCTCCTTGCCCTGAAACGAGAACCGAAAGCAAAGACAGGGCAGTGGGTCTTAGAGCTCCAGTACGAGACCGATATCGGCACACTCTCTCCTTACACAATCTGGAAAGGAGCAAAAGAAGAGCGTCCCTATCTTTTTTCCGATGCGGGGCTCATTTTACTTCGCAATCGTCGCTTTGACTGGCTTCTGGCCAAAGGACAGAAGAGTTGGAGTGGAAAGGGGCGGTTCTTGCGGATGAACACTCTCGAGTTCTTGCGCCTCTGCTCTTTAGAAAATATTCTCGAACCTGAAGGGGAAGGAGTAAAAATTCGAAAGACCCGAGAGCTACTCAGAGAGTTTTTGAGCTTCACCCCTCCTTCTGCCATCGATATCACAGGACTCAAGAGCGATCTGCGCCCCTATCAGCAAACCGGTGTTGCTTGGCTCTGGTTTCTCTATTCGCATGGTCTTTCAGGTCTTCTTTGTGATGAGATGGGTCTAGGTAAAACGCATCAGGCGATGGGACTCATCTCCGGCATCAAAAATGCTAGCAAAACCCACAAACCGAAATTTCTTGTCGTCTGCCCCACATCCGTCATCTACCATTGGGAGAATTTGCTCCACAAGTTTTTGCCTGAAGTGCGTCTCTATATCTTCCATGGCACAGGAAGGGAGTTTGCGGCATTTAGTGAGGGGGACTATGACCTTCTTCTCACCTCTTACGGTATTGTTCGAACAGAGAGCAAAGCCCTCTCGAGCTGCCACTTTGATCTGGCGATCTTCGACGAACTGCAAATCGCAAAAAATGAAAAATCCCTGACGCATAAAGCACTGAAGATCCTCTCTTCGACGATGCGTCTAGGCCTCACCGGCACGCCCATAGAAAATCGCCTGCACGAATTGAAAGCTCTCTTCGATCTTACTCTTCCTGGATACCTCCCCTCTACGGCTTCTTTCCGTGAGCTTTTTAGCATCCCCATTGAAAAATATGGAGATGAGAAGAAAAAGCAGGTCCTCTCGCGGTTGATCGATCCTTTTCTGCTCCGCCGCAGAAAAGCCGAAGTCCTCACAGAACTTCCTGAAAAGATTGAAGAGATTGCCCTTTGTGATTTATCCCCTCTTCAGCACGAACTCTATCGAGAAATTGTACAAAGCTATCGGAGTTCTCTCTTCACTCAGCTCCGAGATACGAAGCGCTCTCCTCCTATTGTCCACATTTTTTCGATGCTCTCCAAGCTGAAGCAGGTCTGCGATCACCCCTGTCTCATCAACAAAGATACGAAAAATTACAAAGACTATCCTTCAGGCAAATGGGATCTTTTCCTCGAGCTTCTCAGCGAAGTGCGCGACAGTGGGCAGAAGCTTGTTGTTTTCTCTCAATATCTTAAGATGCTCGATATTATGGGGATGCATCTCAAGTCGGAGAAGATTGAGTTTGCTGAGATTCGCGGCTCGACTAAAGATAGAAGAGAGCAGGTGGTCCGTTTTGAAGAGGATCCTAACTGCGCCGTTTTTTTAGGTTCATTGCAAGCAGCGGGCGTGGGGATTGATCTGATTTCGGCCTCAGTTGTGATCCATTATGATCGTTGGTGGAATCCAGCCAAAGAGAACCAAGCAACCGATCGAGTGCATCGCATGGGGCAAAAGCGTGGGGTGCAGGTCTTCAAACTAGTCACCAAGGATACTATTGAAGAGCAGATCCATCGCCTCATAGAGAGAAAAATAGGGCTCGCTAAGGGAGTGATTGGCTTTGATGAAGAGGATCAGATCAAAGGGCTAAAAAGAGAGGAGCTCATCGAGCTGCTGAGATTGATGGACTGAGCATTGTTTGCATTTGAACGTTGTGTGGACGGGTGTTTCATTCGTAGATTCCTTATGCTTTCCACATTTGTTCGATATTCTTTATACTGCCACCAATAAATTTGGACGCTGCAGCAGAACGAAAGAAGGAAATGATTCTTCGGTATTTGCGAGGAACATCTCTCGATTCTTTGAGTAGAGAAATAGGAATCTCTTTATCTCAGATCGAAAATTAGGGGGCAGATCATGTCAAAGATTAAAAAAATCTATGTCTTTTGCAGCATTGGAAATACACTAGAATTCTATGACTTTGCTCTCTATGGATTCTATGCACAAATTTTTTCTAAATTATTTATTCCATCTGATCATGCTTTAACGTCTCTTTTTGTCATCTATGGAGTCTTTGCAATCGGATTTTTAAGTCGTCCCGTGGGAGGATTTCTTTTTGGTTACCTAGGTGATAAATACGGAAGAAAAAATGCCCTTTCTCTCTCTTTAGCAGGTATAGGTATTGCTACATTCGGTATTGCTATTCTGCCGACCTATCAAAGTTTAGGTATTTTAGCCCCGATCTTACTTACTTTATTAAGAATTTTACAAGGGTTGAGCCTGGGTGGAGAATGGACGAATTCTTTGGTGTTTATCTCAGAATACCTAAGTAAATATAAATCAAGACGCCCGGCATTTACCACTGGAGTTGTTACATCGATGGGGGTTTTCGGTTGGTTTCTTGCATCGGTATTAGCTTCACTTTTTTCAAGCGAGGATATATTTCTTTTGTCTTGGCGTATTCCCTTTTTTTTCGGAAGCTTTGTTGCGGTCCTTGGTATTTACTTTCGCAAACACATTGATGATGCATACTATGAAAAAACTTCTTCTTCCCCATCCAATCACCGATCAGTACTGAGTTATCCCAAAAGCTTTATCAAAGTTGCTGCGATCGGTTGTCTTGTAGGGGCTGTTTTTTATAGTCAGTTTATTTTCACTTCGAGTTTTCTTCCTCTCATAACTTCTTTTTCTTCTAAACAGGTGAACAATGCAATTTCCTTTGGCCTCTTCTCCTATATGGTTTTTTTGCCAGTCATGGGATTTATTTCTGATCAGTATGGTCACAAAAAAACAATGATTTGTTCTGCGTTCCTAATACTGGTTTTTTCTCCCTTGTTGTTGTATTGGGAAACGACCAACTCACTACCGCTATTATTCCTAGCTCAATTCACTACTGCCACGCTTCTAGCTGCTTGGTTTGCACCAGGAACATATTATCTTAGTCTTCAGTTTCCTATACATATTAGATGCATTGGGACTGCGGTCAGTTATAATACGGGGTGTGCTCTATTTGGAGGGGTAGCTCCTAGTATTTGCCTAGCTCTCTACCAGCTCACAAAAAATCCAATAGCACCTGCAGGCTTTCTCATGTTTACTGCTTTATTTGCAGGAGCATCTATGCTTCTAATCCATTCGAAGAACGAGAGAGAAGACGTCCCGAACCTGGTAGAGTCGAGAGACTGAGAAAACGCTGACTTAGAGACTGTTAACGGATTGCTTTTGCCGCGGGGAGCCAAGATTTTCTCCTTGGAGAAGACTCTGGAGAGCGGAGCAAACTCTGCGAGAGTTTGCAAAAGCTCGAAGAGCTTCTCATAGGGGAAAAGATGGTTCTTATCGGCGGTAGAATGAATTCGTTAACAGTCTCTTAAGCCCATCTTTTTAAGAGTTGCTACTATGCTGACATCCTCTTGGATGCTGATCGTCTAAGATAAGCGGAAAGATGACTTTAGAAACAATTGTTTTAAACCTTTCTATGATCGCGTTATTTAGCCCCGCGCTCTCTCCAACTACATGCTGAGAGACCAGTTTGGATATTCGTTCTAATATAGATTGATCAATATCCTCTGAGTCTGCAGCCCATTTATGATATTTTTCAAAATCTTCCATTGACTGGACATATTCCATAAAAGTCGCAGGCAAATGGTCGCATACGGTTAATGACCATTTACCTTCACGAGGTGTTTCTTTTGAGGAATAGTTTTTTTCGAAAAAAGCATATAAATGCTCTCGGTCCATCGAATTGATTTTTCGTAAGTCGTCTAATGACAATAAAGAACAGGTAGACCAGTCGAATTGTCTTCTTTGTGTGCTAAGATAGAATTTTACAGGCATATCAAAATGTAGAAATGCTTTGAAGAGAGATTTTCTAATTTTCTCCCAGTTGGATCTTGTATCAAAAATTATGCAAAAGATCTTATCTTCTCTCTTTTCCACAAAAACGGGCATTTGATGAGGATGTAACTGTTGAGAAAAAGCAGTAAAATGTGAGTTGATCCACCCCTGCTTTATTTCGTCACTCTTCAGAAAGTTTTCGGCATGGGTAGGAAGTTCTGTTGAGCGAAACACTTTGAACTTTAGATTTTCTGCCCAATCGGGATTCTCGCTTATTCTTGTATCAATCAGTGACCGTGTTGCGGCGAGTGTTAAAGAACCTCTTTTTCTAAAGTAGTCTTCTACTAGTTCGATGCGATTTAAAAGTTCATTCTTTAAAGTGTCACTCTCTGGTACCTCAAGAAATATACATAGACGCTCAATCATCTCTTCATGGGTTTTTGAAATTTCAGCTGGCATAATAGATCCCATTACACTCATTTTTTTTCCTTTTATTGTGAGTCATAAAAATCTACTCTGAAGCACGTTTGGGATACATGATTCTCTCATGGCGGAGTACGTTCATCTTCTATGACTTCAGGGTTCCATTTTTTTTTGCGCTAACTTTTATTCTTGAAATGCATCGCAATATGAAACGCAGCAAATAATCAATATTTTCCTAAGTTTTCTCTTTCCTAGATTTATGTATGGAAAAAAGAATCTTCCCCAAATCTTGCCAAAGAGGAAGGAGTTGAGTTTCAATCATTTTTTCGAGACATTGTAACTTGTTGTAAGCACCAACCGCGTGAAGCGCCTTGTGAATATGAGTTTCAACAGTGCGAAAGGAAATGGAAAGAAATAAAGCAATTTGCTTAGCACTGAAACCCATTAAGTTGAGGCTCAACACTTCGACTTCTCTAGGCGTAATGGGATTCAAACAGAGTTCCTGCAATTTGCTGATTAATAGAACTCGGTCTTTAGAGATTAAAGATTGACCGAAATATTCTTCTTTATGAAGAAAGAAGCCTAATTGTTTATAAAGTTCAAGAATATCATATTTGCAACTATATCGAACAATTTGTCCCTGCTCATAGAAAACAGCCATCTCACCAGGATAAGTGACAGTTTTTCCCAATGAATTGGGATTTTTAAAGAGGATATTATGAGAAGCCTCGCTATCGTTATCAATTCTATACAAATTTTCGTGTTTTCCTTTCATATTCCAAGTTGTCAATATCACTGGCCCAAAAGCTTTAGCAGTGATATCAGACATTTTTACATTTGGCATGACATAACACCATTCTTGGAGTAAGTTTTGAAGGAAATTGGAGCCAAGATTTTTTCCGACATATGGGCTACTCACGATAACATCTTTAGAAAACACTTCAAAACATGGGGTTTTGTCTGGTGCAGATTTATCATTGAAGGTGTTTTCTAGAAATTCATACACCTGCTTTTCTTGCTTATTCAATGGTTACCTCCTTTCCTAAAGATGTTTGGTTACAAAAGTACTTCCACAATAAAAGTGCTTTCAAATATATTCTGTTATCCACTTTTCGCCACTTTCTCCTAAATAGGTAACATTCATGCGTCGCCATTTATCACTTGTCCCAATTCATAAATACTTCGTGATTGGATGAGGTTTCCTTTGTCTATGTTCTTATTAAATGACGTACAAATTTCCGTGACCAGTCGGATTTTCGCTAATGAATCGATCCCATGACATCCTTCTAGATCATCTAAAATATTTTCGTCGGTAAGCCGAAGAGATGTAAGGTTAAAGATGATGGAAAATAGGCGCTCATTGATCTCTGGGGGAATGAACGTTCTCTTTCTGAGATCTGCCTGAGTTTTGTAGTTTTCATGAAATACATTTTTTAAATGCTCTCCGATTTTTTCTAAAATCTTCTGCACAAAAGTAGTCTCGAAAAATGAGGGGTCATAATTTGCAAAGATATGCAGTTTCCCATCAAAAATAGAATGCATGAAATCTAATGAAAACGGATTATTGAATGTTCCTTCCTCGTAATTATCTATCTTAAGATCTCCATATCTTTTTTGTAGGGGAGACTGTCCTGTGAATGAGATATATAAATTCGATTTCATTGAAGATTGAAAGAGTAGCTTTGAAAATTCTGAGGGTTTTCCATTCGATAGTTTGTAATTTTTCCGAAGAGATGTTCCCATTTTCTTTGCCAATATTTTATCTACATTCCCGTGCAAGCCCTGTTGAATTTTCTGTTCGATGTAGTGCACTTTTTTGGGAAATGGCATGTCAATTCGCTCTTCTTGAAAAGAGATTGTGAGAGCTTGGGCAAAGCATCCAATTGTATTTTGGAGGTCTATCTCTGGGTAGATTCGGCCACTTGTAGGAAGCGAAAACTCAAGGGTTTTAGATGGTGCAATTGAGGTGAGAACTTCGCAATACGATGCAACGAGTATCGAAAAGAGAGAGCCTCGAAGTTCACTTGTAGCCTGAAGCAGGTGATTGGTTTCCTGCTTAGTAAGAATATAAGATTCTGTATGAAACGAAGAAGATGGGTGGCTTTTCTCTTTTCCATTGGGATTCCAAAAGAAGGCCTTGTTACTCTCTCCTTCTAGGAATTCCTCAGTTTCTGCAAGACTCGTTGTATCGGGAGAGTACTGATTGATCTTTGTGGATAAATCGCGGTACTCATCTGCACTTTGAATGGGCATTTCTTTACCTTCATAGTGAGAAAAAATCTGATGAAGGATCTCTAAACTGCTCAAGCCATCAGAAATCACATGATCAATACCCATAAAAAAGTGAAAGGAGTGATCATTCAATTTAAAAAGGGTGAACTCAATAAGTGGCCATTGATCCAGACGGGTTTTTTTATTGAGCAGGCGAAGATATTCGCTCTGAATTTCGTTGGAAATTTCTTCTGGTAAAAGTTTGGAAAGATTTCGCTTCCTAAGACTTAGACCCTCTCTTTTTTTTGCCTTAAGCTGGTGGCTTGCAAAACTGGTAGCATTTTCAGGAATATCCAAAATACTCAGCAGCATAGGATGGGAATTGACAACATGCTCAAGACTACTTTCTAGCTTTTGCACATCAAGAGGTCCTTCTATATCGAAATGATAACAGAGGCCTGCTCCACCGAGGAGTGAGTGCCACATGATGAAAAACAACTGAGAGTCAGAAATAGGTAACGTGCTCATACCCTTTCCTGTTGATTCATAGAAGTATAAATAGTCTCTACTAAATCTTCCACCTTCTCACACAAAAGTAAAGATCGAACTAACTCATTTGGGTTTTCATGAGCCTCAAACAAAGGCTCAAATTTTGCCAATACACTTGCCATTCCAATGGAATCGAGACCCAGAGTAGCTTCTAATTCTTGGTCCATATTTATGGAATTTAAGTCCCTCATGGTAGCCTCTGCAAGGGTGGTTTTCACGTAATCATACACTTCATTCTTATCCATATTATTTAACTCCCTGTAAATTTGATTCATTTGAATAATCGTTTTGCTCTTCTATTTCATACCAAAATGGGTGCTCATCGAAAGCATATCCAGGTAGGCATGCCGGAGAAGCCTTACCCACTAAAAAGGGGACAAGCTTATCCCAAGAAATTGAAACTCCATCAAGCCAATATCCAACTAGTGCATGAACGAAATCATTGCTGGGATCTCGTGATTGGATATTGGTGCTGATCACATGGGCTGACTGCAAAGTCTCTTTGATCTGAATATTCTCGATCTCGTTCTCTTTTTTAGAAGGAATATACTCAAAAGAATGATTAAAATTTAAATGATTAGGATTCTCTTTAACTTGATTGAAATATTCCACATATTTTGAATGCGTGTGAATGTGTTTAAAGTTCTCCGGATTTTGAAGCAGTTTGAATACTTCTTCAGTTGTTATGGCACCTAGGCCCACTAAAAAGTCTAAATAGTTTAGAGATTGACAATTTGATTTCATCGACGGAGGTATTTTATGTTTCCGAAAGATGAAGTTGATTGAGAGTAGCATTGCTAGGTTAATGAAATGGACCTGATCTCTTTCGACCAATTTTTGAGCTGTATCTGGTTTCGTAAATATTGATTCTAAATCAATGCCATATCCCTGAAGAGTGTTACTTAATGAGCGAATATATTTTGTTAAAGCAAATTGATGCGGCAACAATTTTTGAATACAATTATACAAATGAATGTCAAGGGCAGCATTGCTTTTTAGTTCATTCACAAAGAAATCCCAGTTTTCTTCACAGGGGTAGTATATTGAATCTGAAGATTCTTGATAGAGTAAGTATCTCGGAGGAGTTACTTCGAGCGTGACTTGTTCATTGCGGAAAAGAGTCGTCGCAGCTGTACCAAAGTCGATGGCTTCAGCTATAAATAAGGCTGCGATCTGCCATATCCCTTTCCCAAGAATGAGATTTGGAACAATGTCTAGCTGTATATACGCTTTTGCAACGAGACAAGTATATAGAAAAGTCCTGAGTTTTTTCTTTTCGTTCTCTTTTTGCAGAGATTCATAGAAGGACTCATATTGACTCATGCCTTCTATAGAAAATACTAGATCAAGCAAGAGCTGTAGATCTCTTTCTTGGAGATTTTCAACCGGCTCGATAAGTAAAACATTGGTAGGCCGTTCGCTAGCTTCGACGATTTGCTTAGGGACAAGATCAGTATTTGTATACTCTCTATTCCTTATCACTACGGCAGCTCTGTATTTCATATGAGAACGGCCGGTGCTTAGAGTAAAAACTATGTCTGCGAGACTAGGAATCTTACTATCGCTATTTTGGATAAAGGACTGCCAGTTCGCCAGATATTTCTCTAGGCTACTTTTCGTTTTAGCTGAAAAAAGGCAGGGGAGGGTTTGATCTCTGTGTATTGTTGAAGAACTTTCTTTTTTGATATATTCTTGAAGTATTATATGACCATTCACTCCCCCGAACCCCATGGAACTAATTCCTAAACATCTCTTTTTTGAAAGGGAACTCCATTCCGTATTTTTGAAAGGAATTCTTAAGCGTGTTGATGCAAAGTCTATGAGAGGATTCAGATGCTGACAATTGAGATGCTGTGGAATTATATGATTATTCAGCATCATTACTCCTTTGATGATGCCTGCAATTCCCGCTGCTGCCTCTAAGTGGCCTATATTTGTTTTGACTGAACCTATGTAGGTTTCATCACTACTGGAAAAGATTTCTGCCAATGTGCTGCATTCAATCGCATCGCCCAGGGCAGTCCCTGTTCCATGAGTCTCTATATAGCCAATCTGATCAGCTCCTATTTCTGCATCTTCCAAGGCACTATTCACGACTTCTTTTTGCGCTTTAGCGCTTGGAGTAGAGATTGCGGGAGTATTTCCGCAGTGGTTGATCGAGGAGCCCTTTATGATCGCATGAATTCGATGCCCTTTCTGGATTGCGTTCTCAAGAGTAGTCACTAACAGACACCCAACTCCTTCTCCTCGAACGTATCCGTTTGCTGACGCATCAAAAGTTTTACATTGGCCGTCTGGGCTAAGTACCCTGCATTTAGACATCGAAATGTGATGCCAAACGTGTGAAATGAGATTGACAGCCCCAATGACCGAATACTCGCATTCTCCCCGTGATAAAGCGAGTTTTGCATGGTGCAATGCAGAAAACGACGACGCACAAGCAGAATCAATTGATATGCTAGCTCCACGAAGGTTGAGAAAATGAGACACTCGATTAGCAAGCATACAGGGATAATTCCCCAAGGCGCCATACATGTCTGTATTTTTTGCCCTCGCAACATATTGAAAATGATCTAACGAAAAAAACCCGATATATACCGAGGTGATTGCCTTTTGCAGTACTTCAGGCTTAACGGCAGCATCCTCAAGGCAGTGCCATACCTCCTGCAGTAGAAGGCGGCACTGGGGATCTAAATTTTTTGCCTGGTCCGGTAGAATTCTGAAGAAGTTATGATCAAAATTTTTGATGTCTTCTAAGAGGCCAGCCCATTTAGAAATAGTGGTATTTTTCTTAAAGTAGTCGGGAGAGTAGTTCTTATGGACATCGAAACGCTCAACTGGAATCTCTTGAATACTATTTTTCCCATCAAGAAGATTTGTCCAGAATTCGTCATAATTTTTAGCACCTGGAAACAGGCACGACATTCCGACAATTGCAAGGTCCTTTTTTTTATCTGTTTTCAATTACACTATATCCTTAGTTAAAATGTTTTTACCAATTCTGACTTAAGCTGTTTGAACCTATCCAAGTAAAAGACAAATCCACGTATAAAAGATCGAATTCCAAGCCTTGCGCAAATCGCTTCGTGGAGTCCCTCTCTCAAGTGGGGGAGTCCACTCCATCAGAGAAGAAATCAGCTTCCATTGCTTATCAGTAAATGATGAAATGAGTTTGCCATCTGTGACCTTCTAATATGAACTCATTTTGAATAGCTTATTCAATAATTTAGTTGGGTAAGTCCTTCTTCTGCTTCTGGTTGTGTTTTCTCTGTGTTTGCTTGAATATATTGTTGCATATTCCCTAGTGGGGGACACGAGAGAGTCGCACGCATTTCCTGAGGAAGTGTTGCCATAAATTTTGCAATTTCTAGAGGTCCAGCTCCCGTTATCAAGTCATTGAGTCGGTTCAACTGATCGTCAAGTTTGATGCGGGGATGTTTGGAATGCATATATCGAATCAACCGATCTCGCATTGCGAGTGCGGTGGCAAACCCTCCTAAAAGTCCAGCCACCGATGCTGCAATGCCTATAGGATAGTAATATGGTGCTGGGAGGTATGCTTTAGCAAAGAACATTTGAGGAACAAATACTGGCGCTGCTAATACAAAACCTATACCAGTCATCCAGCTATGAAGTTTTGGCCGTAAATAGCCTTCTATTGACTTTGGTAGTTCTTTTCGGACAAAGTTGGTGCATACATAAGAACATTTTTTAATCAATGTCCCCCAGATGTATGCATTAGCGCATAAAACCACTGCTCCTGCGGTATGATAAAAACCAGGCTTATCCCAGGCTGCTCGAGCTCCTGCACTTCCTAAAGCAAAAAATTCTGCATAAATACCAACAGCACTAAGAGTTGTGATCGCATGGCACCAAAAAATTTGGCGCTCACTCAAAGGTTTTTCTTTGTGCCTCAAGCTTTGCGCCCCTTCAAGAATCATGCTTATGTAGTTGCTGCTCGAATGGTGGCCATTTGTGGATGAAGGAACATGCATGAGTAATTCGCTCTTCTCTGTAGCCACTTGAGCAAAAAACCGAGAAAATTTGCTCTCAAATTCCTTGTCTTCATATGCCAAATGCTTTTTGAAGTCAGAAATTTTAGAGCAGAATCTGGATTTTGACTTTTTCAACTCTAGTTCTAATTCAGTTGTATATGGGATCTCCTTAGAAAAAACATCCATAAGTGTTAGGAAGGTAGAATTGGCTGCTCGTCCAAAGTCTAATTGCTGACCAAGGTACATGATCACTGGGGCAAAATCCGCAGAGTTATACGCTGCATATGCCAATGCGACATGAGCAATGAGGCCGATTATTACGGAAGACGTCGCAATCGCTGTTGATTGCCATTGCGAGATTTTCTTGGTAAATATCTGTTTTTCCTGGTCTGTTGTTTTTTTTGTGAGTCTTTCTATCAGGCTAAATGTATTAAATATCGAGAAAACGCCGAAAGTAACAGAGGCACCTATAGCACTTGGGATTCCTAAAGCCAGAGCTGCTGCGGAATTCTTTTTCACATTCAGTATAGCTGCTGCACCATTGAGGCAAATCATAACCATTCCAATTCTCCCTACGATAATGGGGATAAGGCCTAATCCTTGAAGACTTCTCCTTGCGATAAGTCGGCCTTTCGTGATTTGATTGGCTTCACCGCTAATAAGGCTATCTTCAATAAAATTTGCTATTGGACTGGGTGCTATTGTAGAAACTGACATAATGTTCTCCTTTTATAGTTAATGCATGTTTGTTTTGAGCTTTTGTTTTTTAAAAGATTCTGATCTTTCGAGTAATGTGAAAGATATTACTATCAATAACGAAAGAAATAAAAAATACAGTGGCATGGTAATTATCTTGCCATTATCAAAATATCCCATCATAAAATTGAAAATACTGGTAAAAACATAATAGGTAAGGCCAAATATAGAACTAGCTGTTCCGATCCAAGATCCATATTCTTGCAATGCACCACTTAAAAGTTGGGGCATTGCGATGCTAAAAAAAACAAAAAATGAAGAAATTGGAAAAAGAATGAAAAAGGATCTCATGATTGAGTTTTCAAATTTTGGGATTAATATGAGCGTATTAACATTTAGTAAAATGATAGCTAGCAATGCTCCATAACACCCTGTCTTCAAGACCTGAATCTCTTTTGATTTCTGCCTTAATTTTTTTGAAAGTAAGGAGCCAATGATGACACCTATTGCTGGGAAGATTCCTAACTTTCCATACTCACTCGGAGTAAGGTTGAAATGATGGATAAAAATGAACGGTGCGTGTGAGTAATAACTAAACATGATCCCATTGAAAAGACCTACAAGGACGGCAAACATTCTTGGCCGAGCATTTTTGAACATGCTAAAAAAGACCGATGTTAGATCGGAAAATCCGGCCTTTCTCCCTATGTTGGTGTTTGTTTCTTCTATGAAAATATAGATCAGGGCGTATAGGCTCGAGATCAGAAAAATGAGGGCGAGAAAGTTGCTTCTCCAACCAAACCATTCTGTAAGATATCCCCCCAGAAAAGGGCCGAGAGCTGGACTTACAGCCATAAAAATATTGATAAGTGAAAAAATGCTGTTCAGTTCTTTTCCTTTAAAGACTTCTCTTAAGATACTCTGAACAACGACAGAACCAATGCTTATACCAAAGGCTTGTATCACCCTAAAGAGCAATAGTGATCCAATAGTAGGGCTTAAAAAACATCCAACACATCCTATTAGATAAACGAGATAGCCACGTGCTATCGCTTTTCTACGCCCAATCAAATCAGAGTAGAGACCCCAAAAAGCTACGCCGACAGCAAATCCAATAAAATAGATGCTCAGTGTCCACTGTGCTATATTTGATGAGATTGAATAATCTGAAGCAAGATCAGGCAAAGAGGGGCTGTAAATTGTTTCACTCAGTTGAGGAAAACAAATGAGCATCATTAAAAGGAGTAGCTGTGTCTTTTTATTTTTTACCATTATAATCTACTCGATATATGAACGTTTTTAAACTTGATAATTTCTTCTGAGATGCAATGGCAATTTGATATGAGTCTATTGTCCAAGAATGAATTTTCTGTTTTTCATAATCGGTGGAGCTAACCCAACTTTTCCCTAAACACTTTGTAATTGCCTCCCGTATCGTCCAAATTTTGATGAATGATTGGTTTTTTTCATTCTCAGATGCAGCCGCAATCGCTTGTTTTTCACTTGATGAAAAGAAAAGCTTTGCGATGCCATCTACATCAATTCCGTCTTCTATAGGTTCGATATCAACACCGAGTTTAGTAGAAGTGGAAAAGCTATAGATAAGACAATCTGGCTTGTTCGAGTGGCTAAAGAACGGGCCATTGATGACATAGGGCTTATGAGCTTGTGCATCAAAATGAACATCTTTAGCGGGTATATTCATAATGCTGCCCAAAAGCTTTCTCAATAGAGTCCTACGAAAGACAAAATTGTTCCGATGTCTCTTTGACGAAATTTTCGAAGCGGTAGCCCTCTCTTTCAAAGAGAGTAAAGGTTGAAATCCAACGAGTGACATATTTAGATTTCCATAAACGAGAAAGTTAACGATGTCATAACTCTCCAGCTCATTCGGTATTAACATAAAGGCTGCGTCCAGGTTACTCAGCTGCGAGGAGTGGTGTTGCATGTCTTAAACTAGCCTCTGCTTGAAGTTGAAAAGGATTAATTACGGGAAGCCCAGTAAAGGTGGAAGTTAAAATATCCGTTAATTCGGAGCAGGAAACGATTACCGAGTCAAAGCTATTTCGTGCTTGTATTTTTTTGAAAATTTTCTTTACCTCCTGCTTCTTCTCTTCGTCTATGTTTCCTTTTTTGGAAGCATCAAATATGACATCTTGAAGAAACTGTTGCTCTTCAGAATCTGGAGTCACTACATTGATACCGTCATTTGCTAATGGAGACTCGTACATTTTACTTTTGGTGACAGCGGATGGTCCAATAATGCAAGTACTGCGATATTGTTCTGCCTTGCACTTCTCTATCACAGGGTCGATGATGCTAATGCATTTAACAGGGGATTGTTTCGCTATTTCTTCGATTACGAGATGAGAAGAATTATTTGGAATAATAGCCACAGTCGCTCCCGCCTCCCAAAGCTTTGTCAATGAATAAAGAAGTAATTCAATCAGCTGGAGCGGTTTATTTTGCATCGCTTGTTGAATCGCTTGAATGCACAGATCAACGGAAGAACTTTGTACAATGATTTCGGGGTGCTTCCCAGTTTGCGTCAGCGAAGTTTCTACAATGTGTAGATAACTCAAGGCGGCAGCTTTTGATGTCACTGCGGTAATACCTATTACGTTCATATATTCTCCTTGGTTGAAATTTTTAAATAGGTCTTAGTGAGCACAAAGGGATATTTTCTCATCGAGTGTACCCTCTGAAAGTTGATATATATTTTGTTGATGCGTTGGAGCTTCTAAATTTTCTTGAGTCAGAGAGGTAAGAGCCTCAAAAACTTGATTTGCGTCCTGCTGCTCAATACGAGCTATCCTCCTTGTGTAGTCTTCTGGGCCGTGAGAAGTAAAAGGAGGGAGAAGAAACCGATGGGAAAAGTCTCTATATTTTTTCGCTCTTGGAATAGACATTTTATTATACAAATATGCTGCTTCATCGATAAATGAAGTTATTGATAAGCAACTGTTTAGATGTTCTACATCCTCAAGAGCAAGGTTTGTTGCAAGTGCACCTAGTGGAGACATTGCATGAGCTGCATCTCCAACTAAAAACACCCTTCCTTTTGCATGGAAATCAAGAGGGGGGATTTCATAAGATTCAACGGCAAAGCGATTGCTGCTATCGAGATGATTCAATATCTCATCAACTTCGTCAGACCACCCATGTAGAAGCATTACTCGCTCTTCAGAGCTGCTTGTTTGTGATTTCAAGAATCCCTCTGGCAAAGGCATAAACATCACTGTATGGCAAGATTCTTGTGTACATGGGAAAACTACACATGTTCTCTGAAGATCATGCACATAATTATGGCGATAATATTTTCGAGATATCGAACCTCCGATGGAAAGATGTCCAAGATATTGCTTCTGTACATGGGGGAATAATGTTTTCCTTGCTATGGAGTTAATGCCATCAGCCCCAATAAGAATGTCTCCACTGATCCTGGGATTTTTTCCATCTAGTTGTACTTCAACTTTATCTTCTTTTATCCAAATATCCGTGCACTCAGTATTTTCATATACTTCATCAATATCAGCTTGCTCAAACAATATTTTAAGTAAATCCTGTCTGAAGAAACTCATCAAAGGATAGGCCGGATCTTTTTCAAAGATACTGAGAGGAACACGATTTAAAGTTTTACCCTTACCATTGCTAATGGTAATTTCACGTGTATTTGAACTGGTTAGCTTCCGGAGCTGACTTTCAATACCGAGTGAAAAAAGGATTTTCACTCCATTTGGGTGAATGTCAATTCCTCCACCTAGATGAGAGCAAATCGATTTCTTCTCTATGAGCGTGACATGGTATCCTAGATTTTTGCTTTTTATGGCAGCAGCTAGGCCAGAAATTCCGCCGCCCAATATAATGGCATTTTTTTTCATGTTTTCCTACAAATTTGAAATTAAATCATGTAAATTCTTAACGTAATTGTCTCGGAGTCTATTTACCAAATGTTGCCCTATTGAAGTTTGATCATATTGTATTTCAATATGAAGAGACTTTTCATGAAAATAGACAAAGAACTCAATATAAGTGGTTAAACATTGGTTTGGGTGTTCAATCCTTTGAACAAGTCTCTGATAAGGACTTATCCCCATATAATTAAATCGGATAGGAGCTATGTTGTGATCTGGATAGGGGATCGACTGATTAATCAAATGAACAATATCGTAACTAAGGCCATTTAGAGGTATTTCAGAAAAACGCTTTTCCACTCGACCAATGATCGCATTCCAATTATCTTCAGGATCAATATTGCAGGTAACAGGAACATTGATTGCGAAATTGCCGACAGTAGAGATAAAGCTAAAATCATCAGAATTGATATTTCTACCATGAAGTTTTTGGCTGATAGTGATTGTATCATTGGTCACTTCCTCTCTTAATGCGTGATACAAAGGGGCAACGAGTACATGATGCAAGCTGCGAGCTTGAAAATGCTTTTTCCCAAAGCGTAACAATTTTTCAGCTTGAGTTGCTGGAATAGTCACTCGAATCGTCTTGCTAACACATTCTTTCCCTGGATGATCATTTAGAATGAGATCGGAATCAGGCAGGAGTTTTCCTTCTTGCCAGAAGTTATTCATTTCTGAAAGTGCACTACTATTCATAGCATTTGAAAGGCTATGCATATATTGAGTATTGGATGTTGCTGGAGAAAGCTCTATTTTTTCTTCATTTTGGAAGGCAGAATAGAGATAGTTAAATTCTTTAAATATGGTTATACAAGCTAAGTAGTCAACAATGATATGATGAAATAAAAATAAAACGTCGCATCGTTTTTCAGAACGTTTAAAAAGGAGAACTTTAAATAAAGGACCTTCCTGAAGATTAAACTGGCGGCAATATGCAAGGGCTAGTTCGTCTCTAGTTTTTTCATACTCTTCTTGTGTCTGCTCTTCGGCGTGGTATAGGAGAGGGGATATTTCTTCTTTTGAAATTGAATTCTGAACCTGTTGTTTCCAGTGGCCATTGTCTTCAATAAATGTAGTTCTCAAACCATCATGCCGATCTACGAGGTACTCGATTGCCTTTTGAACTGCTGGAACAGATATTGGTAATTCGAGAGGAAAAAGAATACGGTCATACCACTCATATGGACGTGGAAAGTAATTCAACAGCCAATGTTGAGCAGGATTAAGTGGGAGAGTATCTTGTTTAATTAATTGCTGGTTGCAAAGCATTATAATTCACCTTTCCGTTGTTATTTAATGGAAATTCCTCTATTAAAAAGATTTCGTTAGGAATCATATAATGAGGAAGTTTGTTTTTTAGGAATTCTTTGATTTCTTCCGTTGATGCGGAATCGCTTAAAATAAACGCCTGGATTTTTTCGAATTCGCCATTTCGGGAAATGGCCACAGCCGCTTGTCTTATCTTAGAATGAGAGTTTAGGACACATTCTATTTCATTCAGTTCAATGCGGTATCCCCGTATCTTTACTTGGCGATCTTCTCTCATCAAAAATGTAAAATCACCAGTTGGCAAGCGTTCAACAATATCACCTGTACGGTATAGGCCATTTATGAAAGCTTTTGCTGTTTGATCGGGATTTAAATACCCTTTTGCAAGTTGTTTCCCTTGAATGTGTAACGCTCCCTTTTGGCAGGGATCACCTCGATCGTTAAACAAATGAAAAGTTGTATTCCTAAATGGTGTTCCAATTGGGACGTATTCCGAACTTAACTCTGTGTCTTTGCCCATTGCGTACGCACTAACTTCGATTGATGCTTCTACAGGTCCATACAAATTATAGGATTGGCATTCGTCGCTCCCATAGGATCCATACCATTCAGATATCAATTTACTGCGAAGCGCTTCGCCGATGAAGAGAAGTTTTTTTATACTTGGAAAAGAGAGTTTCTCATCCTTAAGGGCAAAAAGAAATGCCTGGAATAAAGAGGGCACAAATTGAATCACATTGATTTTGTGATTATTTATCCACTTAGAGAGTGCCCAAGGGTTTTTTTTCTTTTCATTGGAAGTAATGAAAACCGTGGAGCCAAAAAGGAGTGGCATCCAGAGTTCAGTTACTGAAATGTCAAAACAGGTGGAAGCCATTTGAGCGACCTTCGAATCCTCATCGAGTTCGAGTAGCTCTTGCATATTCTCAAAATTATTGACATATCCTCTATGGGTAAGCTCTACTCCCTTCGGCTTCCCAGTTGATCCAGAAGTGAAAAAAATCACAATAGAATCATCTGGTGAGGTTTCAATTTTAGGATCTCCCTTGGAAGCCTCCTGCCATTTCATAGCTTGGTGAATTGTCCAATGGGAGCCTGAATCAGGAAATGATGGAGTCCAATTTTCGAGAAATACAATCTCTTTCAGCGTGCTGGTATATTTAGAAAGCAAACTGAGCAATGATGCAGAAGCTCGGTCTACCAAGAGAACTTCTATACCAGATGCTTCTAGCATGCTTGCAAGCCTTTCTAAAGGATATTCGGGATCTAAAGGGACGTATACTCCCCCCATTTTCATGACACCTAAAATAGCTAGTGGGAAGTAGGAAGATCGTTTCGCTAAAATTCCAATTCGGTCACCTTTCTGGAAGTGAATTGAACGAAGGTATTGAGCAAGTTGGTTTGCTTGAGTGTCTAATTCTCGATACGAAAAAGAGATGTTATCATCTGATACAGCAATTTTCTCGCTATATACAGATGCAATCACGTTAAATTTTTTCACAAATTCCATTATCGTTTCCTAAATATGAAAAATTGTTCATCGATTGAAAGGTTTATTTTTTGGGCATCGATATACATGTTTCTATTTCTCCAACTTGTTTTTCTTTTTGGATTCACTAAAAGAGAATGGACAGCCTCTTTCTATCTCAAACCACTCGCAATCCATGGAAGGAATCCAGTTGAAACATTCGATGCTCAAGAAGAGATCTTGTCTGTGGAGAACGAAGTCTGTCTGATGATTGCGAAACTTCTCTCTCTTGGGATTGTCTTTTGTCTTAAACATCGTGATTTCTCCATGGCTTCCACCATTCAAAAATAAAAACGATACTCATATTAGTGAGAAGCCGGATAATCGATAATCCGTATCAAATACGTATTTCAAGGATGTTGGTTTTTGAGACTATCCTGAGACTCTATTTTCCCCTCTGCGTGAAAAGTCCCTGTATTTCTATAAATCATTTATAATCAATTAAATAAGGGGGGCGATAAGATATTTTTTGTATGTCGATATTCGTCGAATAGACGAATATCGACATACAAAAAATATGAAAATCAAGGGACGTTTGTTTCTTCTCAGAAAACCACAAATCCTGCATCCTAAATAGACTTGCTTCCCTCTTTGAAAACTTTTTTTTGCAAAGCAGGACATTTACACCCCTTATTTGGAGAACGTCATGTCGCAACGAATCAGTTCATTTGTGCCGCAACTTGAGTACCAATTTTTTCGTCCTTCTGTAGTTAGATCTGGGGCTAGATTAGCTAGAACATCGAAGGTGCCTAAACCCTTTAACGTCATAAAACCACAACACAGGAGATTGTCAACGAGGACCACAATGTCTAAGCCTGGAGGGAATACCATGAGTAAAGCAACAAAAGTCGGACTAAGTTTGTTACTCGTTGGAGGAGCATTAGGGGCAGTGAGTTTTCTTGCGCCCGAAGGCACTGTTTTTTCACAGGTGACTAAGGAACCTCTTATATTTTCAAAGGCAGAGGGAATTGAGTGGATAAAAAAATATCTGGAAGAATATCCCGAACTCAAATGGCTAGCTGATGAAAATGTGCGAAAAACAGAAGAGGGATCGGAGGCACTTGGGGGATCGTATTCCGAGCAATTATTCGGTAAGAAGTTTGTCGAGTTTGACCGGACAATGATGACCCTTACATGTATGCGATATATCCTGGATGGAAGTGATGATGCTTATAACAAGTTCACCGCTGCTCAGAGGGAAAATAAACTCTCCCGCGAGAGCTTTCAACAATTGCATGAGCAAGGGCTTGAGATTTTAGATTCCCGTTGGGGAGGGATGTCTAAAAAACAAATTGCCCTAGCGATGGAGACAGCCTTAGTACTTGGAGATATAGGAAAAAGTGAAAGGGCGAGAGAGTTCTTTAAAGAGTACAGCGTCATAGCTCCTGATCATGACGACTTTCACGGAGAATTGTTGCCCCTTCTTCAAACAAAACCAGGCCTCTGTCCCTCCTTTGCCAGATTGCCAAGTGCTGGTCAAAAGCTCCTCACTTTGACAGCCAATCTGGGACATTTTGGTCATATGACCCATTTAGAAGGTGGATCAGGCATGTTTGACAAGCTGATCGAGAGTGGCGTCCCTTCTTCGTTTCCAAATGCCCTTTCCTTTGATCTATTTGTACACAAATGTGATGTTGCAGGGGCCGCAGGACATGTCAATAACAGTTCTTCTCTTGTCTATACTGAGAATACATTCCAGGCCATGGAGGCTGTAGAAGAAGCCATAGGTTCGTTATCCGATTCGAAGAAGACAGGATGGGATGCCTATAATGCTTATCTGACAAAACGGGCAGAATGGCTTGGCTTAAAGGCAGATGTTTCAGGTGATAGAGTTCTCACACGGATCGGAGCAATGCTCAGACTCTTCACACCTGAGGAAGGGAACGTTTTGAGGGAGGCGATGGGGCAATTGGACACTGAAATGCAGGAGAGAATTGCTGCCCAGCTAGATGTGCAAAAAGAGAGTTCGGATGGGCGAACCCCTACCTATATGCCAGCAGTTCTTGTGAATCTCATGAATAATCAGGCGCTTGGAAAAACTGAAGAAGAAAGGCTCTCTCACGCGATTACTCTCGGCTTGCCCTTCATTTCTAGAGTTTTGGAAGAGCAAAATGATCGACTGGCAAAAGGGAAAGCAGACACGCAGATTCCCCTTTGTTTCAATGCGGCGGCAGGTGCGGCCAAAACTAATCCAGGTCTGCTTAAAGGGCCATTTTCTATCGATAATGAGGGGATGGTTCGTTTAGGAGAATAGAGAATTATACCTGGAGAGCATTCTTTTGGGGGAGCTCACCTGAGATAACCACTTCTTCGCTGGTCTCATGGATCTGTGAAATGAGGTCGCCGAGGATATCATTGGCGAGCTCTTCAAATATTTTGGCGTATTTTTTGAACTCTGGCCAGAGCACCTCATCCATAAAATATTTACTCACCATCACCATCGAAGTGGTGTGCTTTTGTCCTTTGTAGCGGTAGGCTCTGAGGTTATGTTTGGCGCAAAGGGCAACGAAGAGGCGTTTTTTCCAGGGGCTATCCACTCGGACTGAGTACTCTATGGGATGTTTGGCGTTCTTTTTGAGGAGGCGCGCTCTTGCTCGCTTTGCTGCCTCTTTCTCTCCGGCGGTTTTTGCTCCTTTGAGGAGAGCTTCTACCTTTTCAATTTTTTCTACTAGATTCATAGGGGAGAAGTGTAATGAGAAGGGAAATTAAATGCATCTACCAGGTAGTATTTTAAGGGTAAATCCGACATAATTTTCACATTATGGAGAGAAAATGAAACAATTGCCAAGGCTAGCCATTGTCGGTAGACCCAATGTTGGAAAATCCGCCCTGTTTAATCGCTTAGCAAGGGCCCGGATCAGTATTGTCGATGAGGCGGAAGGGATCACTCGGGATCGCCTGTATGCGGTGGCCGATTTTTTTGGACGCCCCTATGAGGTGATCGACACGGGAGGGATCGACCCCTCCTCAAAGATCTCATTTAATGAGGCGATCCGTCGTCAGGCTGAAATAGCGATTGAAGAGGCGGATACTCTTGTTTTAGTTGTCGATGGACAGGTAGGACCCACGAAGATCGATGAAGAGGTCGCACGTATTTTGCTAAGAACCGGAAAACCAGTCACCCTTGCAGTCAATAAGATCGATGACTTCTGTCACATGGATAAAGTGCATGAGTTTTATTCACTTGGTTTTTCTGAGGTCTTGGGGGTATCAGCAGCGCATGGTCTTAATGTAGCCGAGCTCCTTGAAAAGGCTCTTATTGATGTTCAGTGGGAAGGGGAAGAGAAAGAAGAATGCTCTGGGATCAAAGTGGCTGTTGTAGGACGGCCCAATGTTGGCAAATCCACCCTCATCAATCATTTGCTTGAGGAAGAGCGGTGTCTTGTCTCTCCGATTGCGGGCACAACGCGGGATAGTATTGATGTGGATGTTCAGATGGGAGATGGATCCTATCGTTTGATTGATACCGCGGGCATACGAAGAAAGAAAGCAGAACATGAGGTGGTCGAGAAGTTCGCGGCGATTCGGACGAAGAGAGCAATTGAGCGCGCAGATATTTGTCTCCTGATGCTCGATGCTAGCGAGGGAATGACTACTCAAGAGAAAAGGATCGCTAAAGAGATAGAATCTCTTGGCAAAGGATGTATCCTTCTGTTTAACAAGTGGGATGCAGTTAAGGGGTTTCGGATGGAGCACTGCATGGAAGCTGTCCGCAAAGAGGTCTCTTTTTTGCGGCATTGCCCAGCTCTTTTTATCTCTGCAAAGACTGGACGCAATGTGGAGAAGATCTTCGGAGAAATCGAGGAGGTCTACTCCCAGTCGAAGAAAAGAGTCACGACAGGAGAGCTCAATCGCTTTCTGGAAAAGACGATGCAGACCTATCATCCTCCGATGCTTAAAGGAAAACGTCTCCGTGTGTACTATGTCGCTCAAGTGGGGGTCGAGCCACCGAAGTTTGTTCTTTTTGTCAACAGGCCCGATCTGATGCTCGACTCTTATAAAAAGTATCTCATCAATTCGTTTCGAAAGACCTTTCTCTTTACTGGTGTCCCTCTCATTTTCTCTCTTAGAGGCAAGAAACCACAAGTAGTTTGACAATTCCACCATTCCTTGCTATCCCCATGTCTATGATCTTTGGAGATAGAAAAGCAATCAAGCCCCATGAGGCGCATGAGCTCTTTTGGCTTATGTTCGATATTGAAATAGTCCCCATGGCAACATGGAGCTTTGATGGGGCCATTCTCAATGCTAATAAGGCCTTTCTCGAGATGATTGGATATACCCAAGAGGAATTTGAATCTAAGGCTATCTCTTGGATTTCTCTTACTCCAAAAGAATATCTCCCCTTAGACAATCGCTGTATTGAAGAGCTCAAAGGACAGCATGTTGCGAGTCCTTATGAGAAGGAATATATGCGTAAAGATGGGACGCGCATAAAAGCGCGTCTGCATAATATTTGTCATGATCTTGGTGCATCAGGAAAAGGGCTTGTCGTTATTGTTCCTTTGGACCTTCGTGACGAAATTCTCTAGTATGATTATCATAAAGGATTGTTCCCGGAGTGAAATCTTCTTCTTGTGGAAGCCCATTAGGAAGTTCAGAAATTGGATTTCCTGCTATACCAATTTCATGAAGTTTTTGTGACTTTACTAGAGAATCTGGAAGAACGGAGATGAAGTTATTCCCAACATCAACTGTTCTCAGAGATTGTAGTTTTTCTATCTCTTCAGGAAATACGGTGAATGCATTATCATTCATATGGAGCCATGATAACGCTGGCAAATTTTCAAACCCTTTGGGAAAGGAAGAAAGTTTATTGTGATCGAGAGATAACTGACGAAGTGCTTGTAAATCTTTAACGGATTTAGGAATCTTGGTCAGATTATTCCTACTAGCATTAAACCTCGTTAAATGTGTTAATTCTCCAATCCTTTTAGGAAGCTTGGTTAGGTTATTTCTACTAACATCTAGCCTCATTAACTGTTTTAAATCCAAAATCCAGTCAGGAAGTTTGGTCAAATAATTCCCTTCTAGGAGCATTGATTTTAGTTCTGTAAGTTCACTTATGCATTCGGGAAGTGACCTGAGTTGTAGATTTTTAAGATTCAGAAATTCTCGATCTTTAAAAACATCAATATAATTCTCAAACCATTCATTTAATGCCTTTTCATGTTCGCTAAAGCTTGCGTTTTCTAATCTGGGCAAAGATTTGTAAATATCAGAATCCTTACCATAAGATCTTGCAAAATAGATGTAAAAAGTATAAATATCCCTTAATTTTAATATTCCATTTATAGCTGATATCTTCATTGGCTCTGTAGAATCTAAGGCTTTTAGCATTTCGTCTATCACTGGAAAATCTTTATCTAAAAATTTATTTAAAGAAGAAACTCTCTCTCTTACTTCATCAATGACAATTCTTGGGATTTGTTCTTGACATTCCTCTTGAATATCTAATTGTGTCAAAACGAGATTTTTAATATGAATTCCCCATTTTTCTGCCAATTCTTTCCAATTTTCATAATCAATTCTAATATCACGAAATAGGTGGCAAGTATCAGATATAGATTCTCGGGATTTCTTTATTGAAGAATCTTTGGCAGGAGAGACTTTAGATTTGTTCCCTTTTCGGCGAAAAACACTCGTTACTCTCTTAGTAGCTGAGCTGATTGCGCGACGTGCATAAGACTTGCGCTTTTGTGTTGGAGCTGCGGTCTTTTCTGGCTCAGTATTGTAAGATAATGGGACATACCCAAGGATTTTGGCCAAAATTTCATGTGAAAAATCGAGAATGCTTCGTGTCTCGGTACTACTGGAAGAGGCATTGCTCACTGTTCTGCCTCTTAAAGGCGAAGCGGCGTCCTGACGGGATGAAGAGCCTTCTCTGAAGTTAGGGGATATGTCCAACAAGTCTTCTGAGAGACTGCCGGTAGAAACAATTGAAGCATCGGAAATTCTTGCCATTTTTCTACCTCTTTTTATTATTTATAATTCTAATTGTATATTAATAATAAAGAATTGTCAAGAGATAATTAAAAACACTAGGGATAATAGAAGTAAGTGTTCTAGCTCTTTGTATCTAAGCTCTTTGTGTTCAGAAGTCGACTTAAGCAATATTGGCATAAGTTCTTGATTTGCAATAATATGTGGGGTTTTTGTGGATTTGATTTCGATGTGCGATGGAGAATGTTCAGCTATCTTTGTTAGATCTGCAAATCGTTGTAAATCAGCTGCATGACTCTTGGATTTTTGCAGAGAGGGTCGCTTGATCGGAGAGAAACTCCCTGTGGAGAGAGGAGCTTCTTTACTCAGCTTTGATGGGGTTCCCTTCAAGAATAACTTTGCGAAGAGATTTAGATTTTTCTATACATTTGGGAATAGAGGTAAATCGATTATTTTGGAGGTAGATGTGTGATAATTTAGGGAACTCTTTTATCCATATTGGAAGCGAAGAGAGTTTGTTATTACTGAGTTCTAGATCGGTTAGAGATTTAAGACCTATTAAAGAGTTGGGAAGATCGGTGAGTTTATTTCCCTTTAGTTCAAGCCAGGTCAAAGTGGTGAGATTTCCGATAGATTCTGGAACTCGACTGAAGGAATTCCAGTTGAGATTTAAAGATTTTAAAGCTCTTAATTTTGTAATAGATTCTGGGAGAATGCTCAGTTGTTTATCTGAAAAATTCAGGTCTTCGATAGTTGATAATTTAGCTAAATAATCATTAAACCACTTGTCTAGTTCTTCTCTGTGTTTCTCTAAAGAAACATTCTCTAATTTGGGCAATGTTTTGAAAATTCCTTTATTCCTCGCTAGAGTAGTATAAACAGTATAAGTATCACGCAGTTCTATAACTTCCCTTAGCAGTGCTTTTGAGATTGGTTTTTCAAGTCTTGCAAGCATTTCTCTCTTAATAGGAAGAGAATCGCTTAAGAAAGAAACGCGCCTTTTTACTTCAGCAAGAATGATTTTTGAGATCTGTTTTTGACATTCTTCTTGAATGTCGTTCCCTTTCAAAATGAGAGAGTTAAGAGAAATTCCATAATCTTCTGCGATTTCTTTCCAAAGGGAATAATCGGACCGAATTCTGTTGATTCCTTTAGAAACAAGAGATAGGCGGATTTCGTTCTTAGGAGGAGCTATGGATTTATGAGAGATCAGGCCGAAAACTTTTCGCATAACCTTACTGAGTTTGGATAAGAGTTTAGCAAGCCCACGGAACGGACGATAGGTAACAGTTGGTAGCGCCTTTTTTTCAGGTGGCGTTTGGAGGTTCCCAAGGATTTTGAGCAAAAGTTCATCTGGAAGGCTATCAAAGCCTGGTTTCTCATCACTACTAGAAGGAACGATGCTCACTGTTCTGTCTTTTAAAGGAGAATGAATGTTGTCGAGGGCTGAAAATTGAGTCGCGTCGGTGCTCTCTACTTCTCCTGAGAGAGTCTGTATAGAGATGTTAGAACTGCTTACTCTAGTCATGTCATTTTACCTAGTTTTGTTATTTATAATTTTAATTATAGTTTAATATTAAAGAATTGTCAAGAAATAATTTAAAAGCGAGGGTGTTCAGAAGGAATGTTTATAGCTTTTGTATTTCAATGATTTGCGTTCAGAAGTTAGCCAAGGTTCTTTTGAAGCAAGCTATTGATAGACAATAGGTTGTTGGTTGCTGAAAGGTGCTTTTGTTTTGAGCACAAATGTTTGCCCATCAATAGCTAGTTGACTGTGAAACGGAGACTAGAGAGGCGGATCCCACTTATATAGCTTACCCTTAATCTCTTTGGTACGGTAGTGCCAGGGATCGCCGTTTTCCCGGAGGAGGCGGTCGCATCCCATGATGTACCCCTTCATGAATCCATGTTGGCGGATGGCCTCAAGCATGTACTGGGAGGAAGTGGGGCGGTAGTGGCTGCGAGGGCCGCTAATGTGGGTCAGGACGTTGTGGTGGAAGAGAATTACCTGCTCGGAGAGGCGCCCCATGGGGGAGAGCTTTCTGGGAGGAGAGGTTTTTTGGGGCCGAGAGGCGCTGATGCGCGCATCTCGGCCCCAGGGCTCGATGTAGCCGATTTCGGAGTAGAGGAGGGTGGGGAAGAGGAGTAAAGGGAGGAGTTTTCGCATGGCTAAAAGCTGTATTTGAGCATGAATACAGGGAAGAGCCCTTCTCTGTTCATGAGGGGGCTGGCATTGCATTCATAGAGTCTTTCATTATAGAACTTCGCTTCGGCTGAAGCTCCGTAGATCCCTCCGAAATACCACCCGGCTTCAAAGCTCGTGGTGATGATCCCTGCGGCGATGGGTCCTTTGCGGAAGAAATGGACAGAGGCGGCGATGAAGAGGCCGTTGACGAGGAAGGCGGTGATGGCGGTCTGTGTTTGGCCTACGTATAGGTAGCCAGAACCTGGGATAACGGCGTTGAGCAGGCCTGCGGTGGTGGGGGATTTACAGTTGGCTTCATAGTGGCAGAGGAAATCACTTAAGTAGGGTCTCTCGGGAGGACAAGAATTGATCTCTTCGAGGACAGGGAAGTCGGCGCATTCGAGGGCAGAGGAGAGGCGCAAGGTCTTGTAGGCCGCTGGGTAGTGCTGCTGGATTATGCGTAAGATATGTTCGGCCTTGTCACATTCACAAAGCTGGGTAAAAGAGTCATAGAGGAGGATCAAAAGGTCCTCAAAAGCGGGGAATTCAGTGGTGACTTGTGAGAGGCCGCTGGAATTATAGGCTTCGACGAGTTCATTATAACGGCGTCCCATGTAGTAGCAGAGAAGGATCTCATACTTCATCTCGAGTTTTCGTTTTTTGTGGTGATCACCGGCGAGGATCTCTGCCCGACGGAAGGAGGTGATGGCTCTGTAGAGATCGAGGTCCCTGGCAAATGCAAGTCCGATTTGATATTCCTTTCCCCAGGCGGTCTCTTTTTCTTCGGGTGTGAGGGGAGCAAACGGGGAGGGGAGCGATTTTAAGTAGCGGTCCTGGACTGTGTAGTTGATTTTTGGCTCGATATCTCGGGGAACCCGGTAGCAAGAGAAAAGAAACAGGAAACAGACAAGCGGGATGAGTGGTTTAATACTCATTCTCAGGGGTTTTAACCCAATCAATACCTGCATCGATTTCTTCTTTAACAATTTGTTTTGAACCTAGATCTTTAAAGAGGCACTCTTGATTTTCGGTGATCTCTTGATATTCTTCAATAGAATCGATGATTACAGGGCGAATAAAGAAGATAATATTGTCTCGACTATTGAGCCGGTCGTTCTCGCTGAAGATGGCTCCGATGACCGGGAGCCCTCCTAGACAGGGGATACTCGATTTAAAATGGGTCTTTGTGTCGGAGAGCATGCCGCTAAAGGCAACAAAGTGGCGATTGGGCACATGGACTCGGGTATTGATCGAGGTGCGAGCTGTTTGCAACCCTTGAACACTGTCAATTGTGGCTGCTGTATTTGCCACCTGTTCGGTGATCTCATTGGAGATCTGCAGGGTGACAATCTCGTTCGTTCCAAGGGTAGGAGTGATGCTGAGGCTTGTTCCCACATCCCGATACTCAATGTTGGCGGCTGTCTGGGTTCCTGCTCCTGATGTTGTTGCAATCGATGAGCCGACGAAGGGGATGTTCTGTCCTACAAAGATGGTCGATTGTTGGTTGTCTTGGGCGATGATTTTCGGGTTCATCACAACGACCGAGTCGTTATCCTGCTGGATAGCAGTGAGAAGCGATCCGAGAGAGAGGAAGCTCTTTCCCTTGTGGAGGATGATGTCGCCGATCACCCCGAGGTCAAAGCCCCCAGTGGGGGTTGAGGGGTTGGGGATGTCTGTGGCGAGGGGAGTGCGAGAGCCGTTGACCGCGGCGAGGCCCGGGGCGAGCGAATGGTTTGTCGATGGCGAAGCGGCTGGGTTAGGGGAGGGGAAATTGCTCGTCCCTCCGGCAAAACGGCTGAGGTATTGGACCTTACCGCCCCATTGGAGACCAAATTGCTGACTGTTTGTGATGGTCGTTTGGATGATAAGAACCTCAATGAATACCTGGCGCAAAGGGACATCGACGTTTTGGATGAGCTCTTTGAGTTGGGTGAGGACATCTGGTGAGCCGGTGGCGAGCAGCGAGTTGGTTGCCTTGATCCATTGGATGGATTTGATTGCGTCGGCGAGGGGTTTATCTTCTTGGGGACTTGCGATGGAGAGTTCGTTGCCCACTTCTCGCAAGGTCTCTTGAATGCTTTTGCCTGAGTTGTAATGGAGTTTATAGATCAGGAAGCTGGTTTTCATCTGGGCCAGGGAGGTGACCCCCGCTTCAGTGGCTTGAGACGGCACGTCAAAGTTGCGGAGGAGTTCATCAACTTTGTTGACTGCTGCTTTCTCGCCTGAGATGAGGATATAGCCAGTCCGTTTGATATACTTCATGTTGTCGATTGCTTCGTAGAGATTTGGATCGCGGACTCCTGAAGCGGCGAGATTTTTTTCAAAGTCTCCCATCATGTCGATCAACTCTGGACCACTGACATGGGCTGGCTTGTAGATGAGATAGGTTCCCGCTTCTCTCACTACTTCTCCAGGTTTTGCTTCCATCCCTTCTGGTACATCGAATTGTTTCACGATTTGGGCGACTCTTTCTAGGGTTTTGGGGGAGCCGGTGAAGAGAATCGAGTTGCTCTCTTTGATCTCTTTTGCAGATTTGATCGCCTTGATGAGAGAGAGGTTAGACTTTGACCGCTCTTTTTCGAGGCTTCCGGCAAAGTTGTCGAGTAGATTGATGAGATCCTTCACAGGGATGTAGAGGACTCGGTAGATGAAAAAATTGGCCCCTTCGACCTCTGCGGTAGCTCTTTCTTGAGCTGTTCGGGTAGCTTCTGCGACGTCTTTGGTTGCTGCTGGGGTGTCGATCGTTGCGATGATTTCTTCTGTCTTCTCGAGTGACTCTTTGGTGCCGGTGAAGATCACAGAACCCGTCGCATCGACGATCCGCATTGTTTCGATCGATTGGAGGAGGTTGGGATCGACAAGACCGGAGGATTTGAGGTCAGAGGCTGTCTCTTTTAGGGCATCCTCCAGTTCTTCTGGGGAGATATGGCGAGGAGCGTAGATGAAAAACGCGCTTTTTACGTGAGAGGATGGGGCAGGTCCTACTTTATCAAATTGGCTGATCAATTCTTTGACGTTCTCGATAGCCTGTTGCTGTCCGGTAAGGAGGATTGAGTTGGATTCGGGTAGGTAGGTAAGATCCTCGATCACAACGGTGGTTGCCTTCTGAGTGGGATCATCGGTGGTGAGACTCTTCGAGATGGTCTTAAGTTGCTCAATCACCTCTTCTCCCTGGACACTTTCGAGGTTGTAGAGGTAGTAGCCTTGAGAGATCTCTTTGACCTCTTTCCTCTCGTCGATCTCTTTGAGAAAGGCAGCAATGCTTTCGATACTGGCGGGATCGGCCTTGAAGAGGAAGGTCTGACTTTCGGAGATCCAGGTCATATCGTCGATGGCACCGGCGAGGTTCCGATCAGCTAAGTTTTTATGATCGAGTTTATCGGCGAGCTCATCGAGAGCTTCTTCGATTTGCTCATTGGAAAGGTGCTTAGGTTGGTAGAGAAAGATCTTAGAAGGGGCACTCGATGGCACATCAATCAATTTGATGATCGATTGGATATGGGCAATCGCATTGGGGCTACCTGAAAAGAGGAGGGTGTTGGTGGCTGGGACCCACTGCATAGAGTCGATCGCCTCTAGGAAGGCGTCGTTGGCGTATCCGGAGGTAGAGAGGCTATCTTCGAGCTCTTCAATTGAGCGTTCGAGCTCTTTTCCGTTGAGGTACTTGGGGGTATAGAGCCAGTAGTGACTGGAGGGGGAGTATTCGGTGACGTCGACGTCGAAGGTGGGAAGGAGCTCTTTGAGTTTGCCAAGAGAATCTTCAGTGCCAGTGAAAATGATCGAGTTGGTCTCTTTAATGTAGCGCATGCTGTGGATCGCTTCGACGAGGTCTTTGTCTGAAGCGCTTCTACTCAGGCTTTTGGCGAGTTGTTCTAAAGAGCCTTCAATCTGATCTTTTTCTGCTTTGCCGATTTTGTAGATGTAGTAGTTGCGCACCTCAGAGATCGTGTCGAGGCTTTTGAGGATCTCCTCGAGCTTAGGCTGGGTGCTTTTGTCGGTGATGAACAGAAGGGAGTTGGAGTCGGGGACCCACTTGGCATTTTCGATAGTCGCGATGAGTTTGATCGCTTGGGATCCTGTATCATCGAGCTCATCGGCGATGCTTCTCAGTCCTTTGAGGATCTCTCTACCTGGTTTGTTTTTCGGCTTATAGAGAAACACCTCGTCCCCAATTGGTCCAGTTGTGCTGGCGCTAGGGGCGATGTCAAGGTCTTCCATGATCTCGACGGCCCTTTCGATGAGCTGGGGAGTGGAGACGATGAAAATCGAGTTGGTCTCCACCTGTGGGACAAAAGTCAGGGGGCTACCATCTTTAAATGGGGTGATGATGAGATCGGTCATTGCTGTGAGTGATACCACAGAGAGATGCCTAGCTTTATAGCTATCGATTTCGAGGGGAGAGTGGGGGGAGTCGAGGCTTTGCAAGAGGGTAGCTACTTTATCGACATTAGTGGTGATATCGGTGACGATGAGCTGTCTGGTCTCGTTAGAGACATCAACCATTGCCCCTTGTGACATCATCGGTCTAATGATCTCTGAAAGGGAATTGAGGTTTGCGTTTTGGATCCGGAAGACCCGGGTGATGATGGGAGCGTTGTCTCCCGATTTATCTCGGTCTTTTTGCGTGACAATAGTGGGGATCTGATTGATCTCTCTACTTCTTGTGATCATCAAGTTACTATCTTGCACGAGAATAGAAAACCCCCGAGCGCGAAGCGTTTGAATAAGGGCTGAGACAATGTTCTGAACAGTCAACGGCTCTTCAGAGATCACCGTCGTTGCGAAGTCGAGATCCCCCTCTTCGAACAAGAAGTTTAAGTTGGAAATTTTTGAGACAAAGCGGATGTATTCGACGATAGAGACGTTATTGAAATTGATGATATAGCGGTCTTCATCATCTCCTTCTGAACGAAAGAGAGACCAACCGATCAGGCCAGTGCTTTGTTGGGCACTTTCCCCTTCGGATAAAAAGGCATCGTCATCGTATTCCTGCAAGGGTTCTCCCCCTTCTTCACAGAAAAATTGGGTGTGAAGCAAAAGGAAAAACGCTAGGAATGTTTTCAGGCAAAACTTCATCGCGCGCGGTATACCTGCCTTATGATCAGTACTGAAAGCAAAACTTATGCTATTTTGGATTTTTCCAAAAGGAAAAAGGCAAGGGGATTTTAATCTTGTTGATCTGGATCTTGGAAAATCTTCCAGTGCTTAGTCAAAAAAGGTTTCTCAAGAAAACGCTCCCTGATTGTTTTTACCCATCAAAGAGCGGAGATCGAGATCAACTTGCAGAAAGTTAGCAAGATTGAGCACAACACCTGGCGGGAAAAGATGAGGAGAGATTCTCTTGATAACTTTTTTGACTAAGTACCAGCCTTATAAGGAATGATGAGCTCTTTCTTTTGTTCTAGGAACTGGGTTAATAATCCGCGGCTACGAGTAGTACTGCTCTATGTAGATACAGACTCTCCCGTTCCAGCAGAGTCCTCAGGTTCTTCTGAACTATAATAGGAGTAAGAACTTCCTATGTTTGGAGGAAGGACAACTTTGGGAATGTCGTCATTGCCTCTCAGTAGTTCAATACACCGCTCATATTGCCATATGACTACAAGTACCTTTTTTAGTACAGTGTCAGCATCCTCTAGTTTTTTTATTGGAAAATATCCTCTTTCATCGACAAGAGTTAATTTCTGTTCGACTTTGTTTTCAATTTTTTCTCTCTGTTCTGCAGTTACCATCAACCATCGATTGATCCTCTCGATGCTCATAGGCTCTGTGAACGCACCCGCATTGAGTAGGCGATCGGCGTATTCTTGGTATGTGTTTTTCGTCTTCATTATGTTTTTGAGGAATTGATCAGCAACATCTTGGTCATTTTCTCTGAGCGTGATTCCTTGATTTAGCAGGGTGAATGCTATTTCGTCATGCTCATCTTGGCAAGCGTCCCGAAGTGCGATTTTTAGTTTCGAGTCATCAAAGTCGGGAAACTTATTTTCTATATCGAGGAGAAAACTAACAATATCTGCTCTTCCAATTGAACACGCAAAAAGCAGAGGTGTCAGGCCGTTTTTTTCTGAATGGATAAGCTTTCTATTAGCGAGAAGGGCATTGATTACCATTACATCGCCATGCTCGCAGGCATAGAAAAGAAGAGGGATACCTCTATCGTTTTTTGCTTCAGCATAGAAGGTTGATTTCTCGATAAGATCTACAGCCTGATCTGTTTGGTTATTTTCAATGGCCTTGAAGATGGCTAGAGCATTTTGAGCCTTTTGATTCAAAGAAGAAGCAGCAGAACTTGCTCCTGCTAATATTGTATTGTGTATGCCTGACATAATATTATGTTTTTATTGAGTGTGTTGATATTAATCATAATAATGCCATTTTTTTGTTTAAATGTAAATAAGAATTGGGATTACGAGATACGGTGGAGGGTGAGGACCACTTTTGGGTGGGTAAGGTCCTTGTACTCAGGGACTGTAGTCGCTGCATGGAGGACCTCTTCGGCGAGGCGATTGCAGGAGAGGAGGACGTTGCGTGTGATTACCTGGTGAAGGGGGTCCTCAAAGGACTCTTCGGGGAAGGGGTGAAAGACGATCAGGTCCCCATCGTCCAGGGTATCGCCTGACTTGGTGAAGGTGGAAGAGAGGGAGGTCCCGAGAAGGGGGTTGTCAGAGGTGATCGTGCGGGGGGTGTTTTTCCCGACTGTGGTGTGGAAGAGGGGGCCAGCGGGGCCGCAGGAGAGATAGGAGAGGGTGTCATTGTAGGGGATCAGTTTGAGGATGTGGAAGTGGAAGGTTTCTTCCATTTTGTCATCGCAAAGGAGGGCATTGAGGGTGGTTGTGAAGGCGGATGGCTCAAAAGGGACTTCTGTGGCGAGGTGGGGGGCAATGAGGCTCTTGATCATTCCGCGGAGAACAGCTGTGTGGATGGGAGCGGTGACTCCCGTTTTGCTAGGGTGGGCGAGGATGATGGCCATGGTGTTATTCGCAAAGCGAAAAAAATCGAGGTAGAGGCCGACTTCGTGGGGATTAGGGTCTCTTGCGATCCCAATTTCGAATTGGGGCCAGCGGGGCTTTTCAAAGGTTGAGAGGGCAGCGTCAGCTCTTTGGAGTATCTCCATGAACTCGATGACTTGGTCTCCTCCGGGGCGGTCTTTTTCAATGGCGGGGGACTTGTAGTAGTCGGTGAGGTCGGTGATGAAGGGGACGATGTCCTGGTACCGCTCGGAAGGGGAAATGGCGAGGGTTTTACCTACGATTTTTTGGAGGCCGGAGGGTAGGAGGGTGAGATTGATCATCCCATAGCTGAGCTTGCCTAGGATGAGTTCGTAGGTGATCACTCCGAGGGAGAAAATGTCGGAAGCAAACGAGGCATTTTGGGGGTTTTCTTTTTGCTCGGGGCTCATGTAGCTGGGGGTGCCAACGATTTGGCGGTCGAGGGAGGGTTGTTCTTCATCTTCGTGAAGTTGAGCAATCCCAAAGTCGATCACTTTGACCTCGCCATCTTCTGCGATGAGGATGTTCTCGGGCTTAAGGTCTCTGTGGATCACCCCGTGGGTATGGAGGTGGAGGAGTGCATAGGAAACCTGGAGGATGATATCGAGGCAGCGCTTGAGGGAAAATGACTGTTGGATGAGGAACTGGCGCAGGGATACTCCCCGGATGAACTCCATGGCGATGTAGAGCCCCTCTTCCCACTTACCGTAGTCGTAGAGCTTGACGATGTTGGGATGACTGGTGAGGCCGATGATCTTTGCTTCCCAGAGGAAATGGTCGGCCATCTCTGGGTGGTTCACATATTCTGGAGAGAGGACTTTTACAACTCTGGCTTCGTTTGTATCGGGATCAAAGCCGAGGTAGAGGAGGCTCATTCCCCCTTTGGCGAGGAGGGTCTCGATTCTGTAGGGGCCGATCTTTTCTGGGACGGGAGGGATCTCACTCTCTTTCTCAGCTACTGAGGGGAGGGTGTGTTGCTTGAAGAACTTTTTCTCTCCTCCTGGCACCTAGCCTCCTAGGGTAAGGATTTTCACGCCGAGGAGTTCTCCGACTTTAACGAGCTCTCCCTTGGCGATCCGCTTTCCTTCCACTGTGAGGTAGACACCGCTTTCTGGTTGGACGTCAAGATTGAGAAGGTTGCCTGGTTCTAATTGCGAGAGTTTATCTAAAGGCATCTTCAGCCGTCCTACTTCGACGGTGAGAGTGAGGGGGACATCTCCCACGGGGATGATCGGGGCCTCTTCTTCTTCCCCATTTGGTGGAGACCACATGGGGCGCTCTTCGCTCATCTTTTCTTCCATCGTGGAGTCGTTTTCATCCGAAGGCTGTTCTGGGGGGACTTGATCAGTCATGGGGGTTTCCTCTTGGTAATGGGCCTGCTCAAGGATTTTCACCTCGCCCTCTTTGATGCGGACATCAAAGAGACGGGTCTTGCCAAGAACGAGAGAGGCTCTCCCGCGCTTGTTTTCTATATCGTAGGTGCAGCGATCGAGGAGGATGAAATCCCCCTGTTTGACTTGTTTCCACTTGTCGATGGGGATTTGGGTCTGTCCCACCTCGAGAAGTAAAGGGATAGGGGTATCGGCAAAGCTTGGGTCGGAGAGCAAGGGGGGCTTTTCCATTGCAAAGTGGGTGCGAAAAGCTGCTTGTGTTTCTCTTGGGCAGATGAGCCGCCCCATAAGGGGATGGCCATCGATATCGAGGGAGACATCGATACATAGGGCCCTCTCTTCTGGAAGGGGGTTCTCTTCGGCTAGGCAAGCGGTGAGATCACCATAGGGGCTTTCTCGATTGAAGGCATCGAGGGCGGAGACAAAGGCAAAGTGAAAAAATCCCTGATTCAGGGCCTCATCGGTGAATCCCTTGCTGGAGCTTTCTTCTGTGAGGAGGAGCTCAAGAAGCTTTGTTTGTCCCTCCCTGGGGAGGACAAAGTGGTAGACACCTGGCAACGGGGAAAGGGAGAAGGTTAAGCAGGCAGAAGCACTTCCCATGCCGCTGAGAAATTCTTCTTTCTCGAGCCAGTCGGTTTTTTGCGCTGACAGGGAAAAAGTCTTTTTGTCGAAGCACTGGGCAAGGCTCTTTGATAGGGCATCCCAGGGAAATGGGGGAGGGGTTCCCCATAGGGGAATGAGAGCGGCCTCCTCTAGAGCCCCTTCGAGCGTTTTTAGGGAGAGGGGGGTCTCTGTCATCGGCCCTTTTCCTCTTTTTCAAGATCTCTCTCAACCTTGGGGAGGAGTCTCTGGTCTTTTTCGGCCATGAGCGTGGTATCGAGGCGGTGGACTCCAAAGTCGAACTTTCCCTTTTGGAGGGCATTCATCAGCTCGCCGGCATGTCCCTCGAAAAAAGCGAGGGCTTCGGGTGTTGCACAGAATTGAATGTTAAAAATCTTCGGAGCTGTGCTGTACTCGGTGATGGTGATTTGGGCTCCGGAAAAAATCGAGGAGGCGAACTCGGTCCCATCGAGGTTGAAAGTGGTCTCTGAGACTCCCTCTTTGTGAATGGTGAAAAGGGAACTCACCATTTTATCGAAGAGTTGGCTCACTTGCACAGACGGGGCGATTCGATTCGATCTCACTGCGAGTTCTGCTTCCGCCTTAAGGGTGAGGGGATTTTGCAGCGGCCCATCTTGTGTTGATCCTGCATTTGTGGATGCGAGCTTTTCTTTTTTTAGTTCTTTTTTAAAAAGAGCGAGGGAATTTGCTTGGACTTTTTTTGAAAATTTGGCTCTCTTTGGTGTTCTGGGATAGCGTTTCTTTTCGAATCGCAATTTTTCACTCTGTTTGGCTATGGTCTTGAAGGCGGAAAGTGATTCGGTGACTTTAGTCATTTATTTTTTTCCTTTTCCTTTTTTACGGGTAACGCGCTGGGCTTTTTTTCTCATTTCGCTTGGCAGATAGCTCGTATCGACCCTGCCTACAGTGAAATTATAGTTCGCCCCCTGAAAAGCTGCCACTAATTCCTGCGCATTGGCGGAAAAGAGGGTCGTCGCCTCATCATTTCCCCGCAATTCGATATTAAAGACTTTGGGAGCGGTGCTGAATTCTCTGATCACAATTTGCGCCCCGAAGAAGCGGGAGTTAGCATATTGGGGGTTGTCGAGGTTGATGGTGGTTTCGGTTATCCCTGATTCGTGCATGACGGTCATGACGCCTACCATCCTCTCGAAAAGCTGGACAACCTGCGGATGGAGGTTTGCAAAGGGAGCGGCTAGGGGAGGGAGGGGCTCGGTAATGGCAGTGGGCTGAGCAGTAGGGAGCTCTGCATCCGTTCGAGGAGCGGAAATGAGTGTTTCTTCGGTCTCTTTCTCCTTGACCTTCGCCTCTTTTTCATCTGGCTGAATGGCCTCCCATGCTCCCGGCGGGAGAGTGGAAGGGGCTCCTTCTGTTACGGGCTTTTGTCCTTCTCCTTTTTCTTCGATCTCTTTTTTCTGGGCTGGGGTCATTTGCTGGAAGAAGGCCTCTTTGCTCTCTTCGACTTTTTTTTGCTTTGCGGCGGTCTCTGCTAAAGCTTCTTTTTTTGCTCCCTTTACGGGAAGCGGGGGTGCCTCTTTCTCTTTCTTCAGCTTTTCAGCCCGTTTTTTTGCCTTTGGAGGAGCGGCTTTCTTTGCTTGGGTCGGCTCTGAGGGTTTCTCTGTTGGAGCTGTAGTGGAGGGAGTTCCTTCGACTCCTTCTGCTGAGGTGGGAGGGGGAGCAGTGAGGGGAGGGCGAGGAGCGCCTTCGGTGGTGGGGATCTCTCTCTCTTTTGGGACGCTCGTGGGCTCGTAGGGAGAGGGCTCAGCAAGCTCCTCATCGAGTCCTTGCCGTGGGAGGGGGGTGGTTTGCGCTGCTTGCTGCTCTTCTTCTGACTCGGAGGGGCGTTTGCGCTTGCGCTGCTCTTCGGGGTCGGTCTCGCGGACCTTACCCACTTTCATCATCTCTTTGAAGGCTTTGGAGTCGGTCCCCTTTTTCTTTTTGGGACTGGAGGGCTCGGGTCTGTTGATGTCCCCTTCCACTTTACCAATATCCGCCATCTAAGACCTCTTGTTCTCTTTCTTTTGCCGAATGAAGCGGGCCGTGCTCATCTCTTCCGCCTCTTTGGCCTCCTCTTTTTCGAGCTCCTTTAGCATCTCTTTTGTCCACTCACCCTTGTGCTCTTTGAGTTTCTCGACATGCTGTTGGCGCAAGACCATCACCTTCCGGGCAGCTTCGATGGCCTCTTCGGCCTTTTCTACCTCTTTTACCTGATCGGAGACTTTTTTTTCGTGGGCGATGAGCTTTTCTTTGACGAGTTTTAAGTAGAGGCGCATCTGCTCGATCTTGTCGGTGCGGGTCCCTTTGTCGAGAGCATCGCGGATCTGCTCGAGTTTGTCTTGCTTGTGCTTTAAGACTTTGTCCCGCTCGGCTTCAACTTTTTTGAGTTTCTCCTCTTCGAGGTCGAGCTTGTCTTTCGCTTCGCGAAGGATCCGCTCAGCCTCTTCGAGCTTCTTTTTTTTTATGAAGACGAGCTGTTCGAGGGGGTATTTTTTTGCCATTATCTAAAGAGGGCTTTCAGTTGCTGGAGGGTCTCACTAAACGAAGAGGTTTCATCGACCTTTTGTTTGAGGAAGCGGTTGACCGGGTCGATGTATTTGATCGCAAAGTCGGCTTGCTTATCCGATCCTGGCTTGTACTCCCCAATCCGGATCAGGAGCTCATTCTTTTTGTAGTGGGCGAGGACCTCTCGGAGTTTCCCGATGAGTTCGATGTGTTCATCGTCGACGATGTGGGTGATGATCCGGCTAATGGAGGCGAGGATGTCGATTGCTGGGTAGTGGTATTGTCTGGCTAGATCGTCAGAGAGGATGATGTGCCCATCGAGGATCGATTTGGTCTCATCGGAGACCGGCTCAGAGATGTCACCTCCTTCGACGAGAATCGTGTAGAAGGCGGTCATGAACCCCTTGTCGGAATTACCTGACCTCTCGAGGAGGCGAGGTAGGGTGGCGAAAACCGAAGGGGTGAACCCAGCCCTGGCTGGGGGTTCACCAGCGGCTAGTCCAACTTCGCGAAGCGCTCTGGCAAAGCGAGTCACCGAGTCCATCATCAGGATCACCGTTTTGCCTTGGCCGCGGAAGTACTCGGCAATAGCGGTGCCGACGTAGGCGGCATTAATGCGGAGCTGGGCAGCCTGATCAGAGGTGGAGACGATCACAACCGAGCGCTTCATCCCTTCTGGACCGAGGTCGTTGATCAAAAACTCGCGTACTTCTCGTCCCCGCTCCCCGATGAGGGTGATGACATTCACATCGGCGACAGCGTTGCGGGCGATCATTCCCAGGAGGGTCGACTTTCCTACTCCGGCGCCGGCAAAGATCCCCATTCTCTGTCCTTTCCCTACAGAGAGAGTTCCGTCGATGGCGCGCACACCGGTCTCTAAAGGCTCAGTAATGAGTTGTCGCTTGAGCGGATCGGGTGGGGATTGGATGACTGGGTAGGACTCGGTTACGTTGAGGGGACCCTGCTCTTCGAGATCGAGCGGTTCTCCGTAGCCATTGAGGACCCGCCCGAGAAGCTCATCTCCCACTTTGATGTGCATTCGCATCCGCATCGGAATGACCTCCGACGAGGGGCCGATCCCGTACATCTCACCTAAGGGAGAGAGGAAGACCTCTTCCTTGGTGAAGCCGACGACTTCTGACATCAGGGGATCTCCGTCTCGTTTGATGAGACAGATCTCGCTCATCTTCACATCGGGGATGACCGCTTTGATGAGCATACCGACCACTTCGGTGATCCGACCGTGAACGGTCGTGAGTTCAATTTCATCGAGGTGTGTGAGAATTCTATCGAAATCTGGCGTTTCGTCCATAGGACCTTATGGCTTACAGCTGGATGTTCATCATCATCTTCAGATCATCGACAGCTTTGCTCAGAAGCATTGAAGAGAACTCCAATTGCTGCTGGGCTTTGCTGAGCTTGATCTGGACGAGGAGCATGTCGGCGGGTTTCATCGATTTCCCCGATTTTGCCAGGGAAGTGAGGTGGTTTTGCGCCGCTTGGAGCTGGTTTTGCCCTGAGGCGACAAGACTTAAGAATTGTTGCAGTGGCCCCGCGCCGGCAGGAGCCTCTTCTCCCTCTTCGATGGGCGCTCCGAGTTTATTACTGGCGGAGAGGATCTGTTTTTTTGCCGCAGTGAGCTTGTTCCTGAGAAGGTATTTCGACGACTGCTTGAGCTTGAGTTTCGGGGTATTCAGCTGATTGGAGATGTCTCCCATGGTCGACTGGGAGGTAAGAGCCTGCTGCTGGATCGTGTTGAAGTTAGGGCCCGGTGCGGGAATCCTCCCATGAGCGAGGTCGAAAGGGGAGACCTGAGGACTTTGACCACTTGTGAGAAGGGGGTTAGTCTCTCCCCCTTCCATATAAGAGCCAAAGGATCGACCTGCCTCAGTAGGCATTTTTTGCTCACCTTCAGCGATAGACGGTGTCGGCTTAAGAGGGGGGATTCCGTCAGGAGGTGTGGGCATTTTTGCTTACTCGTTTTTCTCTTTCTTTTTCTCTTCAGGGGGGCTTTCAAGAGGAGTCGGCGCCTTTTTGACGAATTTCTCCACAAAGTCTAGCGTCGTATCTGCGAGCTTTTTCACTTGTGGGTCATCGGATTTTTTCGCGGCTTGCTTGAGAAGTCCTTCTCCTTTTTCTACCTCAGTTGTCGTGAGAGAGTAGCTAAGTCCGAGGAAAGTTTTAGCCATCTCGTTGTCGGGCTCTTTGGCGAGCACCTCTTCAAAGAGGCGGCAAGAATCTTTCAGCTCGAGCTTCATGAGGTGCATGTATCCCCGGCCCACTTTTGGGAGAGTATTCTCGGGGTTTAGCAACTCGGAGGCTTTGAAAAGCTTGCTTGCTGCATCTTCATCCGCTTGGTTGACGGCAATGAATCCCGCCTCACAAAGTAGGACAAAGTGGTCTTTGAATTGTTCTGTATCTGCCATACTAGCCTCCTAATGCTTACGCAGATTTCTGATTCCGGATCGCGTTGTTGATGACCGACATCACCTGCGAGACGATGTTGGAGATCGAGTCACCAATCTGGGTGACCTGACTCATCTGGAACTGCAAGAGCAGAAACCGACCCGGTGTTGCAGAGGAGATTTTACTCGCGACTTGTTTTACAGCCGAAACTACCTTACTCTGCAATCGAATATAGGACTTGATCAAAGTCGAGAAGGTGATCGTTCCCGCCCATGGGGAATGAAAGGTTGGTTGACCCATTTTCGCTCTCTCCTTACTGTTTTTTCATCACTTTTTTTAGCACCTTTTCAAGTGCGGCATAACCGTGTAAAAGGACTCCGTATTCATCGAAGTCTTCATTCTCTGCACCTTGGCGCAATAAATCTTTTAGCTTTCCCAGTCTCTCTTGGACACTCTTAAGCATAGCGTCTGCCATCTTAGGATCTGCCTTGAGATCCACCTCTAGATCGAACTGGAAAGGTTCTTTAGGCTCTTTTTTTTCTAAACCAAACATACCCTATCTGACTCCTCTTATGTTAGGATCTACCCCTTGTCGTCATTTTGCTCACGCACGGCATTTCAGGCAACCCTTAATGCGTGCTATAATCAATTTTATAGAGCATTCCCTCTCTTTCTAGGAGGACAACGCGGGGGTTTATCTTGGTGATCTTCATCCCATCGATGTGATCTCCGTGCTCTAAAATCCTCCCATTGATCACAATAAAGAAGTTTCCATCTGTCTGTTTCGAATAGCCAGTGATCTGGAAGTCCTTAGTGATATCGATGCGAGAGGATTCGGCAGTTGTCGTGATCACATAGTTCTTGACGATCCTAATTCCGGGGATCATTCCGAGATCATTGACAAAACCGTCGAATGAATAGTGCATTTCTTTGTCGACCCTGCCTGAGAGGACAATCTCCCCATTGCTGAGCTCGAAAACAACCGAGGAGAACCCTTTCTCCACGAGGAGACTGTCTATCTCGATTTCGAGATTTTTTTCGACGACCACCATATTTTTGAGCCTGTCGAGATAGTCGAAGTTGCGATGGATATAGTCACTGAGCTTCTCCGCCTCCGTCACTGTTCCCACATACCCGCGCAAAACGAACTGCCCTGGGGTTGGTCCATACATCGATACCCCCACCCAGTTGGGGTTTGTGGAGAGGAGAGCATTCATGTTCTGCCAGACGAGTTCGTCGACGATCACATTATCATCGGTATCTTGGATAAAAGGGATCCCTTTAATGATATAGAGGAGTTCCTGGTGATCGATCGTCGTCATCACATTACCCATAAGGAAGAGCTTGCCCGAAGGCTCATTGAAGGAGAACTTCACCCCTGGAAATGCCGCGATAGCCTCCTTAATCTGCTCTTTCCCATCGACCTTTTTCACAATAACTGCCTCTGCCTTAAAGAGAGAGAGCATCGCAAAAACACTGCCGAAGAGGATAGCTCCAAAAACTCCCGCGATCGCGAGATGGCGCTTCGGGATGATTAGCTCCTTCCAGTCTTTTCTTATCTTCGCTTCTTTTTTTGCCGCTTCCCTTTCTACAGAGGGAATCGCTGAAATTGCTGCTGGAGGGGAGATAATCGTCTCCCTGGCCTCGTGTCTATCGATGACGAGGAAAGTGGTCGTCCCCAGAGCGACAAGATCCTGGGAAGAAAGGAGTTGCTTCTCATCGATCAGCTCTCCATTGACGATCACCCCATTGCGACTCCCGAGGTCTTCTACAAAAGCGTTCTCTTCGCCGTCGATTGTGAGCCTAGCGTGTTGGCGAGAGACACTGAGGTCCTGGAAGACAATGTCGCATATATTGGGATCTTTCCCGATTAAGTAGGTGGAGGACTTGTGCATTGCAAACTCAGCCCCCGTGTTAGGTCCTGAGATCACCTTTAGTAGCCAGCGGGTATCAGGAGTAGGGCCAAAGTGGAGCTCAGAGGGCACTTCCGCATGCCTCTCTTCTCCTTCCTCAGGAGCTGGGGGCTGGGCCTCATTTGCCGTAGGCGGAGGCTCTATTGCTTCTAGTGGTTCCGGTGATTTTTCAGTGAAGCGGAAGAAAGTCGAACCGATCTGGATGATATCTCCCTCTCGAATCAGCACCGGATCGACCACCATCATCCCATTGAGGGTGATGGGATTGACAGTACTGAGGTTTTCGAGGATGAACCCTTCGGGGGAGAGGCGGATGACCGCATGCCTCCGAGAAACCATTGGGTCTTCTAGGATCACATCCGAGGCATCCGGGTCCCTTCCGAGGCTCCACTCGAGATCTTCCTTTCCCTCTTCGAAGGCGATGATCATTCCCGCTAGAGGACCTTCTTCTGCAATGAAATAGCCGCTCATCTTATCCTAAAATCCCGTCTTGGGCTTCTCTTTCGTGCCTTGCAACTTCATCCCTCCAATATTGGACAATATTGGTAAAGTCCTCCAATGCTTCTCTATAGGCCCGGTAATCCATGTCATAATGGATATCCCGGGAGAGTGTCAAGAGATTCTCCTTCTCCTCGAGCCCAATTGCCGCTCCGAAGGTTCCCTGACCGAAGAGGTTGGCTTTCATTAAAAGGATGAAGAGCTCCTCCTTCTTCTGCTTGGGGCAGGGAGAAATAGGAGAGAAAAAATAGACCCCCGGGTCCAGGTTCTTAACCTCGATCTGGAGCGACTCGGTGATGGGAAGGAGGTAATTTCCCACTTTCGATTTCTCCAGGTTCGGGTCGAGTTCAAGATCTTCACAAAGTTCTTTCAAATGGTCCATTTGCGTATGTTCCTCTTAACCTTCTCAATACCCGGGGTGTACGTAAAATTAAAGCCCTAAGGGGATTTAATTGCAATATAATTCTTCAAGTTATTCTAAATTAGATACTTACTACATGTCTTTAATATTAAATAAAAATTTGATATAATAAAGGTATGATCAAAGAAGAATACAAGAGATTATTGGCCCTCTTAGAAGAAGGAAAAGAAAACCCTAAAGATGTCAGTCTTGAAGAGATCCTCAAAGAGGCGGTTCTCTTTTTTGAGGAATTGCGAAAAAGCTTCCCATCCGCAGAAAAAGAAGAGCGGGAAGAGATGATCCAGATGATGAGTCGTCTCCATACTAAGCTTCAGGAGATCTCTAAAATAACGGCCGAGGCGACAGGGATGAGCGAAGAAGAGCTCTCTGCCTTTGCCGAGAATCCCAGCAATTTCACCCCTGAGCAGTGGCAGCTCGTCCAGGAGTCTAAGAGTAAGCTCTACGACTCAGCCCGCAAGCTCTCCTCCTCCCTTCATAAGGGGAGAAAAGAGCCCATAGAGGGGGAAACCCCCAAAAAGCCCATTCGCAGCCGAACCCGGCGTTCCCGTAAAAAAGAGTGGAAAAAGACGTAAATCTCACCTCGTGAAGCACCTGTAAAAATTTTCTCTATATTGTTAAGATCTTGTTAGATTTTTGTAAGGATTAATTTGACAAAATATTAATAATTTCTTATAATTGAGGTTAAGAAGAATATAAAGTAATAAAAAACCATAATAAAACAGGAGTCTATTATGCCAGGACAACTAATGCAAGCTCCTCCAAGTGACCTCCCGAAAGGGGTCCACTCGAGCCTTATCCAATGGGAACAGGCAATGGGGCAATATAACCTAGAGAAACAGGATCTGCAGAAGCTTTTGGCGATGCTGCACACCATGAAAAACCCCATGTTTGGAGTGATGCTTGTGATGAACAAGATTCAGGACATCCAGGGGGCTCAGGTGACGGCTTTTTCCGATGTGATGAATGTGGAAACAGGCCTTAGGGATACCTTTGGGACTATGCAGACCGAGATGAACGACGCGACTTCTAGTAGTGCGAGCAGCAAGCATATGACCGATTTTCTCAACCACTACAATCAACTCCAAACATTTCTTAGCTATGAGAAATCACTGCCCGAAAATGAGAGGGTGATCGATTCGAGTTCACTTTCGAGCTTGCAGAGTTCTTTGAGTTCGATTGCAGATGTCTTCAATTCTGGTTCCACAGACTTCGGTAATGCTCAGGCGATGACTTGGGATCTCCAAGCGTGGGGAGGAACGAAAGGTGTGACCGATCCGACGAATGGTGACTATTCGAAGCATTGGGCGAAGCTTCAAAATGCTTTCCAAACCCTTAACCAGACGGTTTCGGCGTTGTCGACGACGACAAATACACAGTTGCAGTACTTGACGCAGCAGTTCAAGCAGTTCCTAGGGGAATTCCAGTCTGCATCGCAGTCACTGCTAAAGTATACGGCAACTACGGTTCGAAACCAGAGATCAGGATAACAAAGAGGTAAATCATGAGTAACATTTTAGTAGAAAATATCAAAAGCCATGAAAGCCACACGGCATCTAAAAATCTCATATCTGGAAACTTCATGCTGGCTTTGATGGAGGCGATGAAGAATAACCAGCAGAGCATGAGCACGCAGCAGATTATCGATGCTAACGCGACTGAGAAAAACGTAGAGATGGAAACCAATATCTATGACTACTGGAATAATACCGCACTTCCCGAAGCATTGGGTTGGCTTAAAGATGCCAGCAGTAAGGATGTTGCCTATTATCAATCGCTATACAATCAGTGGTCATCACAAGCGCAAGCGGCAGAGGGTCAGCAGGATTCTCAGGTGCAAAGTTCTCAGGGACAGACATCGACAGATGCCTCGAACCTGCAGAGTATGGCTCAGTATGCACAAGGAGTACTTAGCATCTTGTCTACACTGGCCAATATGCTAGGAAATATTATCTCGTAAACTAAAGAGGAATTTTTATGACAGCACAACAATATATAACAGCTACAAGTCCCTCTTTCGCAGCAGAGAGGGGAGCTCTGAACCTCGTATCAGAGAAAGAAAAGAACAAGCAGCAAAAGGAGCTTCGCCATCTTGGAGCTCTCGTGCAGATGCTAGAAAAGGATGTTGCTAGAGCCAAAGGGGGAGCTAAGAGGGCTAAAGAGGTCCAGAGCGCTGCCACGAACGGAGCTAGTCCTGCGAGCACTAAGTTTGAGAAGGCGATGGCCGACATGGTGATGGCTTTGCAGATGCTTCAGGTAATGATCACAAAATATGAAGCGCAGAGGAACAACTTGAACGGTCAAATTGCTCAGTATGAGGTGAAGCTCGCGAAGGAAAATCTGCAGAAGATTCAAAACGAGATGACGAAGGTCCACGAAGAGTCCGAGAAAGAGAAGACAGCGAAATTTTGGGAGACATTTGCCACTGTCTTTGTCACGGCTGTAGTCGATGTCGTTGCAATTGCTTCGGGTCAGCCAGAGATTGCGATCCTTACGACGGCAATGTGCGCTCTTTCTGAGTCAGGAGCTTTTAAATCCGCGACTAAGGGGGTTGCAAACCTTCTGGAAGATATGAGCATGCACAAAGAAGCCGCGAATATTACCGCGTCAGTGGTGATAACGCTTGCGGTGATTGCGGTTACCTATGGCATTGCTCCAACGAGTGCGGCATCTGAAGCAGCAAATACTACAGAGGAAGCCTCTGACTCGGTCGAAATGACGACAATGAATGCATCAGAAGATGCACAAGAAGCAGATACCACTGAGATGACCGAAGAAACGGAAACAGAGGCAAATTCTTCGAAGAGCATGCTCTCAAAGTTCAAGTCAGCATTTAATAAGTACAATAGCGTTAGAGCTGACCTAATGATTATGAACGGCATGCAGGCAGCATCGTCAACCGGTGTTGTGACCAACATTGCTGAAGCGATTGCAACAGATATGAATTACAGCTCTAAGCGCAAAAAAGCGCTTGAAGAAGAGCTGACAATCATTATGGCTGTAATTTCAATGGTTGTCTGTCTTCTATCAGGAGCTGCAATGGCCGAAGGGATGGCGGATGCATCCTCTGAAGTAGACACTGCGACGAGATATGGACGATTCGTGCAGCAGCTAAGAGATATGACTGCCGGCTCAAAGCTCCTTTCCGCAGTGAACACGGCAAGACAGACAGGACTCCTTGTCGAAGCCGGAGCGGGGACTGCAAAAGGGATCTTCGTACTGGACCAGGGAGTGAGGTTAAAGAAGCTCGGTGAATACGAAGCGGACTTTTCCCTTGTCCGAACTGCAGAAAGGATGAATGCTCAGGAAGCGAAGCAAGCGCAGTTAAGCGATGTGAACAATATTAAGCAGCAAAACATTGACAATGAATCCATCGCGAACTTAATGGCAGGTGAAGCCGGCATAGCAAACATTTTAGATACACCAGTTTAATAATAAAAAAAGAAAGTTAAGGAGAAAAACAATGGCAGTAATAGCACAACAACCAGTCAACGAGAAGGAAGTGACTGCCCAAAAGGGAGCTGTCTCTTCTACAGGGAATTCCCTTATGCAGGGAAGTGTAGGGCCGACAGCTCTTGCAGCCCCTTCTATCTATGAGATTCTTGCGATGTACAACAAGATCGTTCAGCTAGATCAGAAGCAGCAAGGAGAGATGTTACAGACGCAGGCAAAAGAGGCAAAAGGTCAAGCATCGGCGATCGTTAAAGCAGCTGTATGGCTCGGCGTTTCGATGATTGTAGGTGGAGCGCTCTCGATAGCAGGTTCTGCGCTTGGATACGGAGCAAGTAACTTAATGGGATCGGGTGAGTACAACGAATCAAGTGAACAATTGCAGAGTTCTGAAACCGATATGCAGTCGATGAAATCCCTTGATTCGATGGGGCAAGAAACTGAGCAAGCGAGCCCTATTGGGGGACCATCACAAGAGAACACGGCCGTTATGGCCCGAAAAGAGGAACTTCTTCAGGGGCAGTATTCTGAAGTGGATGAAAACGATCCTGTAACCAAGCAAGCAATTGCAGAAATCAAGAGGAATCCAGAAGAGTACCAAGGGTTCCAAGATGACTTGAATAGTAGGATGGATACCAAGTCGCGGGATATCAACTCGCAGACAAGTAAGATGCTGAGAGTGAACAACTCGCGGCAAATGGTCAACAACCTTGTTCAGCAGGGAACGGGTGCCATCAGTTCTGGAACACAAGGTGTTGGTCAATGGAAACAGGGAGAATACAAATCCCAAGAGACTCTTGAAGGAACAGCAGCAGGCCTGTCTGGAAGCAGACAACAGGCGAACGGAGAAGCAATGGGATCTGCGATTCAAAGTGCGCAGAGACAGCCTGGGGTTCTCCAGCAAATGCGCAGCACCAATAAAGCTGCACCAGCAGCCTAAGGGAGGAAAAACACACCGCCAAGCAGGTAAGCTTGGCGGTTTTTATTTAAAGGTAATAATCATGACTAGTGAAATTTATCGTAACTCAGAAGAGGTCGTGCAAAGACTGAGAGATACCTTTTGTCTTGGCAGTTCGATTAGTTGCACGGAGAAAATAAGCGAGGAAGAGCTGACCGCTCTATGCACTCTGCGAGAATCTCTCTTCAATAGTGATGAAGGACAGGCGGCTTTTCTTGATCCAAATCGGTTCAATGAGATCAGGATTACAAATATTGATTTTGCTTTGAAAAACATAACCCTTAAGGATCCTCAAACAAAAAAAGAGTATACCTTCCATCTCATGCGACCTACAAGCAATGAGGTAGAAACGAAGTATACCGCGCTAAATGATGCCATAAGCGGTACTAGGAAGAACTTTTTTGGAAACGGACCGACTTATCAAATAAACAGCAAAGGGAATGTCTTTGGAAAAGAGCCTTTGAAGAAGGGGAAAAGTGAGGTCCTTCGTGCGTTTGTGAAGAATTTTAAGCAGACAGCTTCAGAAGATTTAAGCAATGCGATGATGAAATCCCCAAATGCCGACGTACGTAAGACCCTACTTCGTCGTCACACTTTTGCCGATTTTTTCTGTGGAAAACTCTTAGGAAAAATAAGGGAGATGATCAGACAAAGGGAGAGCCAACTGCGACAGCCTTCTGAAGGAGAGACGCAAAGATCAATGGATCTCATTGAGAAAGACCTCAAGCAGCTAACGAAGCTGAGGGATGAACTTCAGAAGCTCGATATCTATGCACTGACAAAGGTTCTCTCTCATTATCCAGTGGAGGAAGGTTTTTCTATCCAGCAGCTGAAGGCAGTAGCAGGAGAGGTTCGTGAGGAAGTCACTCATGAAATGACGGAAAAGAAAAATGCCCTGCATAGAAAGAAGAGGAGCTTACGAAGCAAAATATGGAATGCAGGAAAGGATCTCATTCTAACACCTCCTAGGCTATCTCTCAATAAAAAGGATAAAGAGGAAAATGCCTATATTAAAGACCTCGAAACGATGTTTTTTCTTTCTCGCCCGCAGTATGTAAATTTCTGCAGAGAAAACATGTTGATGGTGAAAAAAGAAGGAGTGACCGATCTCTTCTTACGGGAAGCGATTGCTTTTGGCAAGACGAGCCCAGGGAGTGATGATTATAGAGTCGATGGATTCAAAGAGAGTATTTTATTTGAGGGCTTAAGCCAAGCACTCAAAAGGGAAATGGACCAGGCTCTCGATGATATCGAAGATCTTGCAAACTATGCGATCACCGATCCTGTTCAAAATTTGATGAATCAAACCGAGATTCCGAAGGATGGTTCGGATAAGGAAAAAGCGACAATTGCCAGTGTCCAGAAAAAGTTGCTGGATGTTGCCATTGCAGGATACCGGGAAAGCATCAACTGGCGCATCACATCAGCAGATCTTCCGGAAGAGGTTTACCAAGATGCTCCAGAGCCGGAAGAGGTATACCAAGATGCTCTTCAGCCGCAAGAATCGCAGGGGCCTTATCTTAGCCGAGCGGTGCTTGGAGGGGCAATAGGCGTGGCAGCCCTCGCTGTTGCTGCGGAGCAAGGGCTCGTTGGCGTGGCTGCTGAGTATGCTGCAGATGCTGCGATGAGTGGAGCTGCATACGTCCAAGAAGTAGCTCTTGATGCAGTTTCTCAAGCAGCAAGCTACCTAGCAGGTGTTAGTAAGACAGCTCTTGTTGGCGGAGCTGCTCTAGCTGTAAAAGGGGTTCTTGGTGTGGGTCTTCTGGGAGCAATGTCCTCTAGTCCGCCGCCGGAAGTGCGGCTTTGGAGGGAGTAGGACTCACTTTAGCACAGAGCGCAGCAAGTGGGGCGGGTTCGTCAGCTAAGCCTGCGGGTTTAGATATGTTCGTTCCGAACGCAGGGCTCTAAGTTTTAGAGACTTTCTCTGAAATCCATTCCGGTCCAAATCGAATTTTTCTTTTTTTCTATGACACTAATTTTCAGACTTCGCAAACTTTTCTGAAGTTTACTTCGTCTTCCAAATCAGCCTCATAGACAAAAATCTTAAATTCTTGCACCGAAAGCGAATTCAGAGAAAGTCTCTTAGTCTCTCTTTAATGTCGGGGGAACTTTTTTTGTGACGCAGTCTTTGTCGACGATCACCTCTTTGATCGAAGGATCGGAGGGGACCTCGTACATCGTGTCGAGGAGGAGAGATTCGACAATCATCCGGAGGGCTCTGGCTCCTGTTCCGGTATTTTTGGCTTTTTTGGCGATCGCCTTGAGGGCATCTTCTGTAAAGTGGAGCTTCACATTTTCTTCATCGAATAATTGGGTATACTGTTTGATGATCGCATTCTTGGGCTCGGTGAGAATGTCTGTCAGGTCGTCGATTGTGAGCTCATTGCAGTTGGCGATGCTGTTGAAGCGACCGACAAATTCGGGAATCATCCCAAAAGCAACGAGATCCTCGGTTTCTACTTTTGAGAGGAGGTAGTTGGTCTCCTGAGTGTCGAAGGCTGTTGTCTCATTCACGTCGAAGCCGATGGTGCTTTTCCCGAGGCGTTTGGCAATGATTTTTTCTAGATGGCCAAAGGCTCCACCAACGATGAAGAGGATATTCTGGGTATCGACTTTAATGTACTCTTGGTTGGGGTGTTTCCTGCCCCCTTTGGGAGGAACATTCGCGATGGTCCCTTCAACGATTTTAAGAAGGGCTTGCTGGACACCCTCTCCAGAGACGTCGCGGGTGATCGAGACGTTACTCGAGGTTTTCCGTATCTTATCGATCTCATCGACGTAGATGATCCCCATCTCTGCACGGGAGACGTCGTAGTCGGCCGATTGGACAAGACGAAGGATGATATTCTCTACATCTTCTCCTACGTACCCAGCTTCTGTGAGGGTGGTCGCATCGGCAATAGCAAAGGGGACGTCGAGTGTTTGGGCGAGAGTGCGCGCCATGAGGGTCTTTCCACTTCCGGTGGGGCCAAGGAGGAGGACGTTTGACTTGCTATACTCGACCTGGTCTTCTTTGCTTAGGGAACGGATCCGCTTGTAGTGGTTGTAGACGGCGACGGCAATGGTCTTCTTTGGCCGCTCTTGGCCGATCACGTAGGCGTCAAGGCGTTCCTTGAGCTCCTTGGGCTTGAGAATCTTTAGCTCGTGGTGAACTGGCTTCTTCTCAATGATATCGACACAGAGGTGAACACACTTGTCGCAGATGTAGTTGTTTGGCCCTGAGATGAGTTTTTCCACAGCCTCTTCAGTGCGGCCGCAAAAAGAACAAGTCGGAGTGTTTTTCTTTGCCATTATGGTCTCTTAGGCAGTAGGTGCCGCTTCTGCAGTTGATGTTTTCACGGCGATTTTATCGATGATCCCATAGGCTACAGCCTCTTCTGGATTCATGTAGAAGTCCCGCTCTGACTCCTCAAGGATTTTTTCAATTGGTTGTCCTGTTTTATCAGCAATGATGGTGGCGCAGATCTTTTTTAATGCGATGATTTCACGTGCTTGGAGCTCGAGATCGGCTGCAGTCCCCGTGATGCCTCCTGCTGGCTGATGGAGCATGATCCGGCTATTGGGAAGGGCAAACCGCTTTCCTTTGGTGCCGGCCATGAGGAGAAGAGCTCCCATAGAGGCGGCCATGCCGAGGCAGTAGGTATTGATATCAAAAGTCATGAACTGCATCGTGTCGAAAATTGCGAGCCCTGAGGTGACATAGCCACCGCTGGAGTTGATGTAGATATTGATGTCTTTTTTCGGATCCTCGGCGCGGAGAAAGAGAAGCTGCGCGATCACAGTATTGGCGATCTGATCGTTGATATCTCCGATGAAGATGATCCGGTCCTTGAGCAGACGGGAGTAGATATCCATGGCTCTCTCGCCGCCGCGGCCAGTTTCTTCGATGACATAGGGAATTGTATACGACATATTTTAAATCCTTGGTGAAAGCAGTTTTACGCCATATTGCAGATGGGAGCGTTATTGCGCAAGGGGGCTTACGAGCTCTTCTTGGGTTTGGTGGCTGTTTTTTTACTTGTACTCTTCTTGGCGGCGGTTTTGGGCTTTGCGGTTTTTCCCGCCGCTGCTTTTTTTGGAGCGGCGGCCTTTTTCTTCGGAGCTGTTTTTCCCTTTTTTGCTTCTTTTTTTGGGGCAGCGGCCTTTGCCTCTTTTTTCTTGGGGGCAATTTGAGCGTGGGAGATCACCCAATCCTCTGTTTTCTCAAGAAGGATACGGGAGTAGGCTTCCGCTTGCTTCACATCGGGCTGACGGGGGTCGTGATGCTGCTGACCTGGATAGAGAAGAGCCTCGACAGGATCTGTTGTGGCCATCGGCACATCTTTAGGTGAGACAGAGAGGCTCTGGTCGGCCGCGATCTTCCGGCAAATGTAGAAGATGCGAACAGCATTTTCTGCTTGCCCTTTGATCGAGTCGATCAGTTCTTTTTTCTGATTGTCATTGCTTTTATCCCAGTCCGTCTTGAACTTGGGATCGGAGATCATCTGGTCGAGACGGAATTTGGTTTCTCGCTCGATCACCGAGTCGGGGAGTTCGAACGGATGGGAGAGGAGAAATTTGGTCACCTGTTCTCTTTGCTGCTCGCGCACCTGTTCATCGGCCTTTGTATTTAAGAGGGTCTCCACTCGTTTGCGAAGGTCATCGACACTCGCTGTGCCAATCTGTTTAGCAAATGCATCATCGAGCTCGGGGAGAGTCATCTCTTCGATCGAATGGATCGTGAGGCGCATTTTCTTAGGGGGATATTCTTTTTTTTCTTCTTCACTGAGAGAATCATCGGGGACACTGATTCCCTCGACGACATCACCGCTCTTTTTGCCGATGACGAGTTTTTTCATCCATTGGGACATTGATTTATCAACGACTTCGAACCGAGTGTTGGAGAAGAGCCTTTGTGGGGGATCTTCTTCGAGGATATCGATGTCGAGAATGATGAAATCTCCCTCTTTGATCGGCTGGTCTTTGACCTCGTCCCATTTGGCAAAAAACATTTGGGTTTGTCGAACGGTTTCCTCTACTTTTTCTTTGGAGGTATCGGGCCTTTTGACCTCATTGAGGAGGCATTTCGCCGGGTCGATACTTGGGATCTCGGGGATTGTCTCGAAGGAGAGGGTCAGTTTAGCTCCCTCTGGGGAATGGGAATGCATGGTGAAGGTGATTGTAGCATCTTGACGAACGATGGGGATGTTGGCGAGAGGGGAGCATTCCTTGTGAGAGGCCTGAGCGATCTCTTCTTGCCAGAGTTTGTCGAGATCGTGCGGGTAGCGTTTTGCGACGATCTCAGGAGGGGCTTTTCCCTTGCGGAATCCGGGAACAACCACCTCTTTTCCAACTTTTTTTGCTGCCTTTTTTTGCGCTTCGACACAGATAGGGCGGAACACTTCCACTTCAAATTCAATCACGCACTTGGATTTTTTGTGGACCACGAATTTAATCTTGTCGTTTTTATATTCTTCTTGTTTTGTACTCATGCCTGCCTTGAAGGGGTTTCATACTCAAATTGCTAGCGCCCTTGAGAAAGAAGGAGCTAGCAATTTGAGTATCACAAAAAAAAAGCGGGTGATGAGGTTCGAACTCACGACCCTCACGTTGGCAACGTGATGCTCTACCACTGAGCTACACCCGCAAAGGAAGCAAGGATACAAGATCCCTCAGATTTTTTTCACGAAAAAATCCCTAGGGGGATGCAAATTTTTCTTGCGGTGGTATTGAAAACTTTGTAAAACGATTACTTCATGCTAAACGTCCAATTGAAGGTATAAGTGCCATGTTAAATTTCCGTAAGCTCAAGCAGGATTTTTCTTCCTCTATTGTCAAAGAAGGCCGCGAATTCTATGAGAACAACAAGGTGGTGAGCGCCAAACTGTTGCATCTGGATAGTAAGACCTTGCGGATTGCTGGGCAGGTGCAAGGACAGTATGAGAATAATTATGAATGTGAGATCGAGATCGATCGTATGGAGTGTGAGACAATCGATTCGAATTGCGACTGTCCCTACAACTACGACTGTCAACATATCGCAGCCTTGCTTTTTCATATCGAACAAAACCTTGATCAGATTCTCGTTACCTACTCTAAGGAACAGGACATCGAGAAGACAAGCGATCTCGATGAGGAAGAAAAGGAGGAACTTCTCGAGAAATTTAAAGTAGCTGAGGATAAAGAGGTGCAGCGGCAAGAGGAGAATCTGCAAAGACAGATCCTTCAAGAATATGTCACCTCTTCAACGCTACTCGCTTCCTCTCCCTTTTTTCGCCCAGAAGAGAAACGAGAGCTTGATGCTGCTGAGTTTTCATTGATCTACAACTTCCCGAAAAAAGGGGCTGGAGGAATTGAAGTTCAGGTGGCTTTGCGTCTTCCTTTCCGGTCGAAGCCCTTGCATGTCCCGAGCATTCGGAAGTTTGTCGAAGCGATCCGTTACAATGAGCCGATCTTCATGGGAGGGAAGCGCTTCTGTTTTTCTCTCGAGTCGTTTGAAGCGAGGCAAAGAGAGATCGTTCAGATGGTGATGGACCACATCCGATTTCCAGAGAATGTGACAACCGAAAGGGCGTTGCGTATTGGATTGATTTCTCCTGAGTTCTTCGGGATGATCCTGGCCAGGAGCTTTGAGCTAACCGAACAGGAGATTTCAAAGAGCGGATTCTCCTACGCTGAGGATGAGTACCCTGTGTTGCGGGGTATTTACGAGGGGGGATTCGATACCCCTTTGCGCTTTTCTACTCTACCAGCTCAATTCAGTTTTCATCTCGAGTATATAGAGCCTCCCTATTCAAAAATTTTGCTCAATCCTAAAATCATGCTCGATGAGAAGGCGCTGGTGCTCGAAGATGTTCGCCTCTATGAGTGTGCGAAACCAGGGATGCTGCATGAGGGGGTCTATTGGCGTTTCCCAAGGCAGATAACCCGAAAACACCTGCGCGGCCTCAAAGCGATTCGAGACATGACTGTTCCCGAACCTTTGTTCGGTTCTTTTGTAGAAAACTCCCTTACAGAACTTTCCCAATTTGCAGAAGTAGCGGGGAGAGGAGAGATTCAAGACTTTGTGACTTTGCCGTATGTCGACGAGTTAGAGGCGATCTGCAGCCTTTCTTATTTGAATGGAGAATTGGAAGCCCAGCTTCACTTCAACTATAATGGGAGTCAGATCCCCGAAGCAAAGGGACAACTCTCCTATGACCACCTCTCTTCTTTTGTCTCAAAAGAGGGAATCACCGCTCGTAACTTGGTAGAAGAGCAGAAGCTCACCGATGATCTCTTTCAGGATTTTCTCTTCAGCCCTGAGCAGGGGATCTATATCTCAAAATCGGATAAGAAAATCGTTGAATTCATGACCGATGTGATTCCGCGAAATAAGGAGAGGGTCAAGTTCAACTGTCCGCAAAATCTTCTCGATCAGTTCATCTATGACAAGACCGAATTTGCTCTGCATTTTTCCCATAGGGAAAAAATCGATTCTTACCAGATTGAGTTGAAAGTAGAAGGGGCCCTCAAGGGAGTCCGCTTAGATCAACTCTGGGACTGTATTGCTGCTAAAAAATCCTTTATTGAACTCGCTTCTCCTCATGCGAGGGGAAAGAAAAAAGCGGAGAAAAACAAGCTTTCAAAGATTTTGGTTCTAGATCTCGAGAGGATCACTGGTATTGTCCAGCTACTCGACGAGCTCGGAATCGAAGTACTCGAAGAAGGGATACTCGAGCGCCCTTTGTGGAGCTTAGCTAACATCGATGGAGCGCAGTTTGAAGGGCTCCCTATTGCCTACTCAATCACCGATCAGCTTGTCGAAATCCGCAAGCAGATGATCGGAGAGAAGAAACTCAAGTCAACTCCGATCCCAAAAGACATTACGGCAGAGCTTCGCTCTTATCAGAAAGAGGGGGTCCAATGGCTCGAACGGCTCCGTTCGATGTTCTTGGGGGGCATTCTTGCAGATGATATGGGACTGGGGAAAACATTGCAGGCGATTGTCGCCCTTACCCAATTGAAGAAGAAGAAACTGGGCACTGCTCTGATCGTCTGTCCGACCTCTCTTCTCTACAACTGGAAAGAGGAATTCAGCAAATTCAATGCCAAGCTGAAAGTGAGGGTGATTGATGGAATCCCATCAAACCGAAAGAAACTCATCGATACGTTACACTCTTATGATGCGGTGATCACTTCCTATACTCTGTTGCAAAAGGATATCGAGCACTACAGGGAGATTCTCTTTTCCTATGTGATCCTCGATGAGGCCCAACACATCAAAAACCGAGGGACTCGCAATGCACGCTCAGTCAAAATGGTCCGTGCTCATTACAAGTTGATCCTATCGGGAACTCCGATTGAGAATTCCCTCGATGAGCTCTGGAGCCTCTTCGATTTCTTAATGCCTGGCTTTTTGAGTGCTTATGATCGATTTACAGAAAAGTATGTTCGCGTCGCTGGAGAAGAGCAGACGAAAAATCTCCAGTACCTCAAGAAAAAAATCTCCCCCTTCATTCTTCGGAGGATGAAAGTAGACGTTCTAAAAGATCTTCCACCAATATCCGAGATCGTCTACCACTGTCAGCTCAGCAAAGTGCAACGAGAGCTTTACCAGTCCTACGCCGAGTCGGCGAGAAACGAGCTGATGAAACTTGTCGAGCGGGATGGGTTTAGTCGAGTACAGATCCATGTCCTCGCTACTCTTACCCGTCTCAAGCAGATCTGTTGTCACCCAGCGATCTTTGCCAAGGAGAAGGCCGAGATCGGTGATTCTGCGAAGTATGACATGCTCCTCGAGCTTTTGCAGACCCTCATGGAGGGGGGACACAGGACGGTGATCTTTAGCCAGTACACACAGATGCTGAAGATTATGAGGGAAGATCTCGAATTGCAAGGAGTGCGATTTTCCTACCTCGATGGATCGACTAAGAACCGCCTTGAGGTGGTCAAACAGTTCAACGGAGATCCCACTACAAGTGTCTTTCTCGTTTCACTCAAAGCAGGTGGGACAGGACTCAACCTCGTCGGGGCTGATACGGTGATTCATTACGATATGTGGTGGAACCCGGCCGTCGAGAATCAAGCGACCGATCGGGTCCACCGGATGGGACAGACCAAATCGGTCTCTGCTTATAAGTTAATCACACTCGGAACGATAGAAGAGAAGATCGCCGAGATGCAAGAGAGGAAAAAAGGACTCGTCAAGAAAGTGGTGAGTTGCGATGATGAGGCCATTGCCAAGCTAACTTGGGAAGATGTATTAGAACTATTAAAGACATAAATTCTTCATGTTCGAGAACACTAAACCATCCTCATTACTGAAAAAACTCCGCTCAAAATTTGCCAATCAGGGAGGCGTATTCTCCCCCTTTTTCTCAAATGACATCGGGATTGACTTAGGTACGGCCAATACTCTTGTATTTGTCCGTGGGAAGGGGATCGTCCTCGCTGAGCCCTCCGTCGTATCGGTCGATTCTCAAACCAATGAAATTCTAGCTGTCGGTCATAAAGCGAAACAAATGCTCGGGAAAACCCCCCGAAAAATCCACGCTGTTCGCCCAATGAAAGATGGTGTGATTGCCGATTTTGAAATTGCTGAAGGAATGCTCAAAGCGCTAATCAAAAGAGTCACCCCGACTAGGAGCCTCTTTCGTCCCAAGATCCTCATTGCCGTCCCTTCGGGCATCACCGGTGTTGAGAAACGTGCTGTTGAAGATTCTGCCTTAAGAGCTGGTGCACAAGAGGTGATTCTCATTGAAGAGCCAATGGCCGCTGCGATAGGGGTCGACCTTCCCGTTCATGAGCCTTCCGGCAATATGATCATCGATATCGGAGGGGGGACCACCGAGATAGCGATCATCTCTCTAGGTGGAATCGTCGAGTCCCGTTCTCTTCGTATTGGTGGGGATGAGTTTGACGACTGCATTGTCAACTACATGCGCCGTACCTATAACCTCATGATCGGCCCCCGCACGGCGGAAGAGATCAAGATGACCATCGGTTCTGCTTATCCCCTCGGAGAAAACGAGCTCGAGATGGAAGTACGCGGACGGGACCAGGTTGCCGGCCTGCCGATCACCAAGCGGATCAATTCGGTAGAGATCCGTGAGTGCCTCGCTGAGCCGATCCAGCAGATCGTCGAGAGCGTGAAACTCACTTTGGAAAAATGCCCACCTGAGCTCTCTGCAGACCTCGTTGAGAGGGGAATGGTTCTCGCTGGTGGAGGGGCCCTCATCAAGGGGCTCGATAAGTCGCTCATTAAAGAGACTGGCCTTCCCGTTATTGTAGCTCCCAATCCATTGCTTGCGGTCTGTAATGGTACAGGAAAATCCCTTGAATACCTCGACCAGTTCAAAAAACGACGACTGGCTACAGCATAATTCTATTAACTAAGAAAAACGATGAAAAAACTTCTTTTCCTTTTCCTTATTCTTAATAATATCGCCCTATTTGGGAGTGATCCAACTTTTGTCAGAATTAATGAAACCTATTGCGCTGGAGCGAGCGAAGTTGCCAGAGAGATTGAGCAGCTGGACGACTCTTGGGTTTATATCGACGAAGATGCCCTCTATCAGAAACGGCTTCTTGGAATGATTGCAGGGAGATTCCCCTCTGAATATCAGGCTATTACTCTAGCGATCAATTATCATTACCGTTGTCTAGCGATCAAATGGAATGTTTTTTCCTTTCGAGACTATATCTCTAAACGAGATCAGGAAGAGGCGAGAAATGGAGTGAAAAGGATCCAAGAGGTTCTCGATAGCCCACAAGGGATCTATTTTAAAGTCGATTTGCGGACGAAAGTGCGCAGCGACCTTCTTGCAGCAATACGCGAGGCCTCTCAGGAGAGAAAAAATATCATTATTGGAGCTACTATCCCTTTTCCTCAGCCACCTGAGAATGAACTAGAAAATTACCAAACACTCAACGTGCTCGTTTTTCAGTCATTTTCCAATGCGATCGTGAGTTTTGAGGAGAAAAAGCAGGAAGCTTTAGAAGAAGAGAATGAAGGCGAAAAGCCCTTCTTAACAGAGTTTCTCCTAAGTTTTGATGATCTTTTCTGCCTAAGTGGGACGAGGACAGAGCGCACTATTGCAGAAATTGAGAGAAGAGAGGTACAAGAGTTTTTTCAGTATGCCCGCACTTTTGTCGACCAGACTTGGGATGAAAAATCTCATTTAGCTTTTTCGGGTCAACAGATGAATCTCACTTCCCTCTTTAGAATACGGCGGGATTTTCTCACAGACTCTCATACTAGCAGACCTGAAAAAATCTCCTATCTAGAGCCAAAAAAGGACTATGATCTCATTCTTTACGCAGATGAGAAAAGCCCTGAATCACTAGCTCACTCGATCTTAAATATTGTCACAAGATCTCCACCCACTCCTTACTCTCCTTAGAAGAGATTCACTTGACTTTGACAGTTAAGTTCATAGGTTGTTCTAAAATAAGCGATTAGATCGAAAGATTTAGGCACAACATTCCTCATGACCACAACCAGCGAATGATTGCAAAACTGCATGTGATGTAAGAATCGCGTAGTGCTGATTGCCAAAGAAAAAGAAGTTTTGTCCCATAGATGCAGAAAAATCTTAGGCCTCAGATTAGGAAGAAGTTATTCGATTTAAAGAAGCTGTTTAAACCTGGCTTGAAAAAAAATCTCTGGTAGTATACTGCCCTCATAAAATCAAACTCAGAGGTGTTTATGTCTATTTCCCCAACAAAAGCAACCATTCATGGGATTCTTAATGAGTATAGGATTGATGGAAATTTCCAAGTAAAAGTTTGGAGCAAGCAATCAGAGCAGCTTATCGCAAGGGTAAGCTCTATCTTAGATGCATTTAGGACCTCCTCTCTCCTCCAGAAGAACCCGGAATTAACCCATCTCGCGCATCGAAATTTCCAGGGACCAGAGGAGCTTGTCGAAACACTGCTTCAGAGCGGTATTAATATCCGCCTCACACAGGGTAATCGCCTCTCTTTTCATCAAGGCTTGCAGGGGGGGATGCTGGGAGCTGGCAAGGGTAGTAGTTCTACCAGTGCTGAGGATCAATATCAGATGGGATTGAATTTCCAGTCTGGAGAAAATGGGGTGACTAAAGATTTAGCCGAAGCGGTCAAGTACTTCCGTCTTGCGGCGGCTCAAAAGCATGCAGAGGCACAGTACAAGTTAGGGGACTTCTACTATTTTGGGAATGGGGTGACTAAAGATTTAGTCGAAGCGGTCAAGTACTTCCGTCTTGCGGCGGATCAAGGGCAGCCGAACGCACAGTACAATTTAGGGTGCTGCTACTCCAATGGAGTGGGGGTGACTAAAGATTTAGTCGAAGCGGTCAAGTACTTCCGTCTTGCGGCGGATCAAGAGCATGCAGGGGCACAGACCAATTTAGGGCTCTGCTACCAAATGGGAAAGGGGGTGACTAAAGATTTAGCCAAAGCGGTCAAGTACTACCGTCTTGCTGCGGATCAAGGGGAGCCGAACGCACAGTTCAATTTAGGGTTCTGCTATCGAAACGGAGAGGGGGTGACTAAAGATTTAGCCAAAGCGGTCAAGTACTACCGTCTTGCGGCGGATCAAGAGCATGCAGGGGCACAGTCCCTTTTAGGGCTCTGCTACTACTCCAATGGAGTGGGGGTGACTAAAGATTTAGTCGAAGCGGTCAAGTACTTCCGTCTTGCTGCGGATCAAGGGGAGCCGGACGCACAGACCAATTTAGGGTTCTGCTACGAAAACGGAAATGGGGTGACTAAAGATTTAGCCCAAGCGGTCAAGTACTTGCGTCTTGCGGCGGATCAAG
>SDBU01000152.1_pt1 | contig 95675 bp, 140 predicted proteins | sample 2277071 | NCBI WGS metagenome assembly SDBU01 (sample SAMN10397929, study PRJNA504765) | marine sediment metagenome | isolation source: marine sediment core GS08_GC12, 126 cmbsf | place: Arctic Ocean: Gakkel Ridge, Loki's castle | collected 2008
AATCTTAGCAAGCATTTCATCAAGTACACAAAGCCGCTCTTGTTGCTGTCCATACTTCATAATTACCCCTTTCATCGAAAGTATTGCACGTATTCTACACGAACGAATTCCCAAAACCGCCGCCAACTAGACTGCACCTCTAATTGCAGACTGAACTTCGGACACCATCCGGCATTAACCTTCGCACAGGATTGATAGACTTTAGCTTTCATCTTGCCAGTCACCGGATCAATCTGGGCATCTTGAAAAACACTCGCACCACATAACTTTGTTCTTCTAAGAATTACATGCTTACACTCAACACAAATAGTCATAGATCCGCTCATGTTCTCTTCCTCTTGATGACTTCCTTTTCAGCTTCTGAAGCCAAATTGATTACCATGAAAGAACATTGCTCAAAAACTGCTGATCTCTGCCAGTTGCTGATATGCCCATCAACGTTCAGAACAGATCGGTATTCCTTTGACTCTCCACAGCCATACACAGAATCGGTGTCATACCCTATTTCGCAGTTCCCGATTCGGATAATCGCAGTAATTTGAATCTGCTTTTTTGGCTCGTCTGGCTTGTCTGCTTGCTTATCATTCATATCTTAATTATGCACCAACACGTTCCAGCTTTTTCTGAAGGCGGACCATCTTGGCTTTACTGTAAGAACCGTCTTCTTCAACGGATTGCCAATGAGGATATTGATCAGAACCGTAGTTCTTCTCAACCCAATAAAAACGCGGCTCGCCCCGGACGTGTTCACTATTTATTCTATAGACTTTCACTCTTTAATTATGCACTTGGGCCCGCAATTTCTTTGATATACAGTTCGTCTTGCCAAAGCGGACACGCAGTTCTCACCTCGCGAGTCACCCCCGAATAAGTAAACCCGAGCGCGAGCATTCGCGAATGAACATCCGTATGCATCGTCTGATCCCGGATATATTTGTCGTTCAGATTGACTTCGATCAGGCACGCACGTGCGCGGGAAATCGTCTTCAGCCCGCCGTCGATTACGTGCTTTGCGTAACCCTCAACATCAATTTTGATGAACATCTCATCAGTCTCAGGCTCCGACAACACATTGATATCATCGAGTCGGTACATATGCACCAACATCCGCGCCGTTGAACAATGATCTGGCAACACGTGATGATCGAGCATTGTTGACCGTCCGCCCCAACCATGCTTGTCGAGTACCTCGCGCATTTCAACGGGCCCGGACTCTGCGCCAAGCGCGAGCCGTAATATCTGGACCCCCTCGAAACCATCTGCAACGTTTCCGAGTTTCTCAAACGCCGCCCGCCGCGGTTCAAAACAAACCATCTGCACACCGGGCCATAATGCCTGGAATCTTTTCACCGACTCGCCTTCATTCGCACCGATGTCGAGTACAAGCACAGGCTCGAAATCTTTCAAATATGAAATCAGCCGCACATCCTCTGTGTTCATGCTTTAATTATGCACTAGACCCGCAAGTTTTTAAACGAAGCCCATGATCCGCCGCCCGGTACTTTCGAACTTCTCGACGATGGCAATAATTGAATCCGGCGCATCGTCATGCCCGAGCGGAAAATCGCCAAACTGTGCAAGCACAAGAGGATGCAATTGTTTGGCAAAAAACGTGCGGTTGTGAATGACGGGCTCAGCATTCATGATTCGCTGAGCCTTGTTCTTTGATTGGTTGAACTGTTTGAGCGGTACGGCAACTCCCCGCTCTCTTGCCCGGCTCCTAATCTCAGGCACGAGAATCGACCAGGCTCCGTTATCTTCGAAGTACAGGACTTCGATAGGATACCGTTGCAAGAAATCAAGAGCGGCATCGATCTGCACTTGAGGCGTACACCGCTTCAGAAAGCAATCCACTACGAAATAAAACCGTTGCGGCGACTCGTTGTACATCCGAACGCGCTCGGGATCGACGGATATTTTCAAGGCCGTGAGCCAAGCTTCGTATTGTTTACCGCTCAATGTCCGCGTCGCGACAACGGCAATCGAGGCGAAATCAGGATCGCTTGCTTCTTTCTTACCCGTCGCGGCATCCCAAAAGGCGACTAACCGAAAGCCTTTTAGTTTTAATTGCCGCCTGTCGAACTGCATGAACGCCCCGGTATTATAAATCTTCTCCTCGTCTCCTCTATCTTCGTTCAAAAATTCGATAGCGTAGTGGCGTCCGATCTCTAACTTCTTGCGGCGGAGCCGTGCCATAGTCCAACCTTGCGGCCATAACGGAGAACCGTCATGTTTACTGTTCCCAATCTTGAACATTGCCTCTTCAGCCTTAGGCGGTAGGTTCTCCGCTTTATACAATTTGCCGTCCCATACCCGGTGATCCCGGCAAAGCTGGCTCAATAACGACTCCTTGTGCATCAAATTACCTTCGGCAATGATATCGCATTCCCGGCCCCCAAGGTTCATGATCGTCTTGCGGAACCTCCGGTTGACTTTCTCCCGGCGGTAATAGGTCAAAATATCTTCTTCGTCCTGAGGATCGTCGAGGATCATAGCATCAGGACGCCGCCCGCCTTCTTTCATCCCCCGGAACTTGGCCGTGATCCCCTTGACGAGGACCGTGGCCCCGGATAACATCCTGATTCTCGAATCCGTCCAAGACACGAACTGTCCTTTGAAGTCGATCATCGGCGCTAAATGCGGAAAATCCTGCAACAATAAACTATCAGGATGGATCGACGGATCGATTTGTTCTTGTAGATCCGCGAAATGTGCGATGACTGCGTCTTCGGTTGCCCCGAACAGCACGATGAAGAACTTCAGTTTATACGCCAACCACCAAAGCGGTGCGGCAACCAACATCAATGTACTCTTGCCGTGCTCACGGGGCATGATCCGGGCGATCCGCTTTCCCTCCCGCGTCACCCCCGCGCGGTCGCGCAGTTCAATTTCTTCGGGCATGTCTTCGGCTTCGATGGTCTGGCACAGATCATGATGGTGTTCGCCGAAACCCAGATCGAAATGATGCGGTAAATATATCTGCGAGAATATCTCAATCGATCTCCGGCCCCGTGACATGCGTATCGCTTGTTCCCCGGTCGCAAGTTCAGGACGCATCGAGCGTATGCCGCGCGCGATGTTCTGCACGGCGCTCGCGTACGGATTCACCAAAGCCATGTCCCGCTCCGGCACATCGATCAATGATTCAGGCGTAAATGCATCGTCCCGTTGTTTCAACATACAGCCTCTGTAGCTCCGCAAGCTGGGCATGTCTTATTTGTGATACCCATTTATATCTTCGCCTTACCTGTAGGATTACCCAAAACACACAAGAAAATAACACGTGCCCGACAGGCTCCTAGCCAGTTCCTGCGCTAAGCACGTGTTATTCCCGAGCACGTGCACACGACAAACGCGCTTGCACGGGCCCGTCCCCCTTCATTTTTATTTTTTTCTCCAAAGAGAACAGGCAAGGATTCTGCCATTGTGCTTAAGTGTGTCCTGATGTCTACAACCATTCTCGGCGTCGCAATGAGAATGGTTGACCTTAACTCCTTTATGAAAAGCCTCACAAGACACACAAAAATGTCCGTTTCCTCGATATGGGATATATGCCATGTTTCTTTCTCCTTTCCTTATGGTCTAAAAAATTTTAATGTACCTTGCCCCGCCGAAAAATAAAAAAGGTCACGGTGAGTTTCGAGGGCCGAGTAGGGGTAAAAGAGAAGAGGCGTTTGGTTTTTTTCCGATGCTCTCAAATCTGGTACGCGCTCTGGGCCCCCTTGCTTTCCTGTCGCCCTCTCGCCGTCCGCTCTCATCGAGACAGTCCAAGATGTCCCGAGCACCTTGTCGAAACACCGCCGTCAACGCTCGGGACACTATACCCTTCAGCCCTCCGGCGGTCCTCCAATATCCCCTCGTTTGCACCCCGCATGGTCGCTCGATGTCTCTCATTCTAAAGCAGTTACCCTTCCTTTTTGCATCCTACTTAACATAATGGTTCTTATACGACGTAGAATCATTAACCCTATTGTTCTCAACAGCTTACACCAATCAGTTAACGCGGACATTAGGTGAAACAGGTGAGTCGTCGATAGTTACCCCCGTATCTTGACGGCTTTGTAAACGGGCCGCCTTGTACGCATTCGGCACCGATATCTTCATCAGCTTGGCCTCGACCTTTGCCAACACGTCAGAGTCGTCTATCTCGGATGCAAGCACAACTCCGATCTGTTCAAACGCTTGCTTGAATGCCTGGATACTGATCAACCCCTTCTGCTCGATCCGGTGCATTCTCTCAATCATAGATCCAATGTCATTTATGATCTTCCGTACAATCAGCAAATCAGGCACCTGAGGCGGTCTCTGCTTCGAGCCATCGCCCGACCTGAAGCTAAGGGCCCAGTCAGTCAGCGCCTCTGTCAGGAACATATGACGCTCTACAAAGTCAACAGTGATCGCCCTGAGCAATGCTAACTCATTCAGCATATTGTGAGGTTGAGGATCATTTCGAAAGTCATCGAACAGTTGTGATACGCGAGAAGAGAACTTGACAGTTTCATATCGATACTTTTTATTCATTTGAGAAGTCGAACCTGCATGGCGCTTACAACGCCCAACACCTACATGCTCAGTACCAAAGCCCGGCACGTTCTTGCAGTACGTTGGTGCGTTCCTGTTCCTTCCGCAACACGCGTCCTTACCTGTCACCGGATGCTTACCCCCAGCCTCTCTTAGGGGCAGAGGATTCGGACCTCTCCTCGATTTTTGTTTTTTTTCTTTACTCTCCTGTCCCCCCTTTAATTTTTTTGCTGGTGGACTTTCACGCTCCATGTCCTAGTACCTCTCTTTTCAGGCGTATCTTAGTTGTCTCTTATATTCAGCCTGTCGCCTGACTGAGAGTGTACCCCATGTGAGTGACTCTCACCATACGACGTTTCTGGTACAGCATCACACTCGGCCTGTTCAGGACTCTGCACTCTTCACAGTACCGTTGTCGGACCCAGTATATCTAGTGCCTTTCCCAAAGCCGTAAGGAGGTCTCCCCTACGGTCTCCTTTGAAATCGCCTACTGTCCCCAAGACTGCAATAAGGTTCCGAATACGGACGTGCTGTGCCTCCATCGCAGTTTTGTACAGGTTCCCTCGCAATCTCTGTTTTTCCAGAGCACCAGCCAACTGTACCTGTCGTGTCTGAGCTTCAGCCAGCCGCACTTGCAGATCAGTTATGCGATCATCTCTGGCAATGATCAGATCTGACAAAGCCATTACCCGGTCAACTTCCTCGCTCATCAGACTTTCTCTCTCCATGCTCTACTCTTAGAGTAGGCGTCTTTATTACACAGTCATCCTTTTTATAATTGCCTATATATTCACAACGACGGGGACACTAGAGTCAGGCACCTTCTGAGACTGATACCCAACATAATGACCGCCTTCTCCAAGATCACGATATGTTCCTGTTGTGTCTTGATCGTGAGCTTCGCCTCTTTCAACTGTTTTTCCAGTTTATTAAGCCGGAGATCGTTATCAATGATCTGATCTGCCAGCGTTATCACCCGGTCAGTCCGTTTACTCATCAGCTATCTCCTGTTAGCCCGTCGGCTTGCTTTAGCGATCTTACGCTTGGATCTGGATTTAACATCCCTCTTCTTCGTCTTCTTAGGCCGGGGTCCGTTGTCCGACAGGCTCCTTTGCCTAAAAGACCGTATATCACTCAGAGCAAATATAGATCTCAACGTTACCATTGCCCGTGATGCCTCTCTCTCGTTCATCTTATCTCCCTAACCAAACAGGACCATGTGCGTAATTTAATCTTCGCCTTCCGGTATCTCATCACTCAACGCACTGTCATCAATCCAATATGCATCATTCAGATTTCTCAACATCCCGCTCATTACTACTTGATACTTGAACATGCCTCGAATAATCGAATAAGGTTTGTCTACTTCAACCCTGCTCACCTCCGAATGATCGGATAATCTACGAACCACTAAAACCTTTTTACCCATCAGTCATCCTTTTAAACTTCGCCTCCACGTTAACCTGTAACAGTTTCTTTCTTCTTCGCTCTTTAATTGCTGTCTCTTCCAGTCTTCAGCCATCCTATAGATTCCCACAACGATGACGGCCCCGGACCAAAGAGTCAACGCACTCCCTACAAGGATCATAAGGAAGAGTCCGCCCTGAGCATACAAGCCTTCTGTATAGCTCAGCATATAGATTAGATACCCTACCTCAACTACCAGTACTGTAAAGAGCGGTCCAATTATAAATAACACGCACATGATTTAAACTTCGCCTTCCTTGACCTTCACCTCGTCCCCGCTCGGAGCATTCCAATCTGGATCAGGTAAAGGAGACCTACTAACTGGTTTAAGTGCCCTTAAATGGAAAAACTTACCTAATGCCCCTATAACCTTTTTACTGACACCCTTCTGCATAGCTTGGATACGGTTCCGTTGTGTCCTGATAGTCACTTGATAAAGACGGTCCTTCAACTTCAGCCTTGCCAGGACTTCAGCTAACTTAAACTGTCTCGTACGCGCTTCAGCCAACCTCTCCTCTAATTGAGCGATCCGGTCGTGTGCCAGAGCAACCCGCTTTTGCAACAGGCAAACAACACACTGTTCAGGATCATGCCGCGCTAAAAGATCTGCTGTTTTAATCATCAGTCTTTGCCCCGTCTTCCTTGATTAAAAGGATCTGCCCCTGCTGTCGGGATTACCCAAGTTCATCATGCTGAATCTTTTATCAGTCGGCGGATGCTCTTTTGTAGGCTCTTTCTTGATGATTTCATCCGCATCCACCTTGAGCCGTCTAAGCACTGATCTTCTACCCATGAGAAAACCTTTCTCGAATTCAGACAATCCTAAGCCGTCTAATTCCATTGCGTCTATCTCAGCCAAAGCAATCTTGATATCGAGCTTGATCGGCTCCGATGCTTCTTTTTGTTCTTGAGTCACTCCCTGTTCTTCAGTCATTTTTCTGCAATCCCTTTCCTTCCCCTTCCGTTTCTTAAATGCCGAAAAAGCATCTAAAGCGTTTTCACCGTCTGGTGAATAAACAATCGAATAAGCCCCCTGTTCATCAAACCGCCGATACTTTTCTTTATCGAATACCGCTATTAACCTATTTAAAAACGGAGCCATCGTTTCTAATGTCGCCTCTAATTCGGCTATATGCCCGTGCCTAGTGAGTAGCTCAAATGCTTGATCCTGTAATTTCCCTTTCAAGTCATTTATTTGCTTTTGGGCCTCTTTCAAATCCATTGCTTTCATCCAATCATTCATCTTTTCTTACCGTTTCCTTTTTCCGCAATCCCCTTGCCTCACACCCGCACTGGCACCCTTTGACATGAAGACCCTTGATATTCATGTCACCTGTACTTATCCAAGCATAGGCCGCCTCTTCACAGCCAGCACAGGCCCCCTGGATTAACAATGTCCTGTACCCTCTACCGTAGCTCTCTCTAAATCTGGCTGTGCGGCATCCGAGGTTCGTATATACAAAACTCCGGCCTTCCTTGTAGACACGGTCAAAGACCTCGTCACTGAATCTCTCAATTATTTCATATGTCCTCATCAGTCACCTTCTATCGGCTAATCTTCTTTTTCTATCGGCTAATCGTCTTTTAAACCTGATAAAACCTTCTAGTTTGTTCAGCATAATAGCCGGATCTAATCCGTATTCATGCGCGATTCGCAGTTGACGGGCCATGTGTAATAATCGATTCGTGTATATCAAATATTCAAAATCCATCATTCACCTTCTCGCATCAATGCCCAATTCCGACAAATAGTCAACCAGTCGAATTTGACAACCAGGACAAATGTCATACCACTTGAGAGTGTCCTCACTATTTGGGTCCGAGCCTCGATGTCTTTTCCAGCCGTCCAATTTAGCCAGTTTCCTAATCTCAGCAACAGAACTTTGTACTGTGCTCTGCATACCTTTGGGACATAGATCACATTTAATCCGGTGAGTTGTCTCAACGCTCATTCTTATCCTCCAAGCCCCTTGAGCAATCTTTTCAGTTCTTTGTGAACGTATTTGAGTCCTCTATGGCCGTGATCGAGGCAAAGAATAATAAGACCTGTAAAAAGAAAGACGACTATGGCGATATAAAATAATTCATGCATTATTCACCTCTAGCCAGCGCTCTGGCATACTCTGCAATCTTTTTCCGACGCTCTGAGGCTCTGTTATATCTAGCAACACGCAATCTTGACATTTCATCCTCATAGCTCTTGTATTCTCTATCAACCATCCGTGCTTTCTGCAATTTCAACTCGTTTTGGATTTCTGGAGTATCCCCCATCATTCACCGCTCTCCTGTCTATCCATCTCTTCCTGAATTGTGTCTAAAACAAGAATGACCGGATTCCGCATCGGTTTGTCAGGTGACTGTCGCAACTGTCGCCTTAGTTCGGCTACGCAGTCATCTTGCCTGTCTGTAAGCTCTTGGAGCCTTTCAATCTCACCCAAACATTCTTCACATCCGCATCCGCACCATGAATCTTTACTCATCATTCACCGCTCTCCAATAACGGAATACCGGAAAATTTGTCCCATATGAAATCCGGAATCACGAACGTATAGTAAAGAATCCCGCCATGTGACCGCCATTCAATGCTGGAGGGTGTCCATACAACCTGTTTCATTCTAAAATGAATGCCCTCGCCATAGTAAAACTTGTTTAACCGCTCCCGGATCTCCTCAGACAATTTCTCGAAATCCTTTTTCGCGATTTCAGCAGTGACCAAGCTCATCAGTCACCGCTTTCACTGTGCGCTTTCACTGTGAATGTAAATTCTACATCCCCGTGTTTTTTACAATACCGTTTTAACCTTCGCCTTCCATTGTTCAATGACTTCAACCAGTATTGCCCAATCGAACATGAAACCTCGATCCTGATCGGATCTTCGCTGACAACGTCGTAACCGAAGGCCATTACAGTTGTATTCGTCGCCTTTACTCTGCCCGAAAAATTGTCATCAAAAAATTCTCTGATTTCTTCCAAACGAGTCATCATTCACCGCTTCCAAATCCATTACAATCACGAGCCATTTCTCGAATACGTTCTTGATGATCCTCGGGTATATTCAGTATTTTTGCAACACTTAGAGCCGCTGGAAAATAAGCCGGATGCTCCCGAAGATTCTTTAGTGTGATTTCTCTATATTTAGCCATTCTTTTCAGGCTAGTATCAAATTCATTCAGATAACTCATCATTCACCGCTTTTCATAGATAATTGCCTTTATATCCGTATGTAAGTCTGTAGCGGATCTGGTTCGAATAATGGGCTCAGTCAACATGTTCCGAATGCCGTCAAATATCCGCTCCCGTTCCTGCTGGATTAACTCGTCGCCGCTATCCATCAGCACATCCATTCGTAGACAGTCTGAACATACTGGAACCATTGTTATTCTGTTGGTGATTTCTTTACACGACTGACACTGCATCATTTACCGCCTTCAAGAATTACGCTGGATGACGTGATATAATTTTTCCTTCGCGGTTTCGGATTCAGCCAATTGCTTGTTAAGCTCAGTGATCTTGGCTTCCAATTTGGCTATGCGTTTCCGTGCTTTACCATATTTGGCATTCATAGCTTCAAGCACATCAATTCTAGCTCTCAATATTCACCGCCTCTGCTTTCTCCAATAACCGTCCCTGTCTCCAATAACCGACCATTCGCTGAGAATCGGCTAACTTCGCCTTTAATTCGGTGTTTTTCGCTTCCAATTTGGCTATGCGTTTCCGGCAACCCAGATTATTCCAACATACGACCGACTTTGCCCGGCTCTCCATCCCATATGCAAAGTCGCAGTCGTAACAGACGATATGATTCTGATACATGCCGTAATCAACACGCCTGGACCCGCACATGGGGCACGGCATTATTTCTTCTGGCTCTTCAGTCACTATTCGCCTCCGACGGATATCGCTTGGCATGTTGCCCGCAATATAGGCCCCCTTTGCCCTTACCCCGTTTCCGACTACATTGATAAAAGTGCCAACCGCCACAAGATGAGACTGCCTCAACACATTTCTCTGGATTTTGCGGTATGCCCGTTTTATTCATAGCACTTTTGTCATATTTATGATTTGGATCTTCTGTAAACTGACTCATCATTCACCGCTCTCAAAGACTCTCATTACAGGTAATAATTCTTCGATGGTGAATTATTTCTGTGCTCTCATCACTGAAGGCATCCAAATCACCGCGACCAACCAGTCTTTTTCGTTTCTCAAAAGACCTCTGAACAGCACCTACAGGTAACAGATCAATACATCCATCAGTAACTGCTATTTCAATGTCCTCGGGCATAGCCTGGATGCACCGATTCAGCCGGACGAACCATTTTTCAGCATCAGTCATTTTTATCGTCATCATTCCCCCCTGGCTATCTTCTTGGCTATCCTGGCTACCCGTGCCCGTTCCTGCTGGAGAATGTAGGCATCATGTTCCCGCAACCGCCGCTTTGTATTTGCCTTAGTCTCAGACAACCGTTTTTTCAGTCCGGCTGTCTGCTCCAACAAAACGTCAGCCGAGGCTTCAGCGGTAGCCAGCTTTCTCTTGACGGCTAACAGCTTTTTACGTAAAGCACCTACCTGCTTCACAAAATCGCGAAAAATTCCGATATACTCTTCCTCAACATCACTTATCATTTATCATTCACCGCCTTCTCCATTGAAATTGTAACTTCTTTTTCAATTACAACCGTATGCCCCGTTCTGTAGTGATGTTGTGCCGCTATACCGTGACCGTTTCGAGCTTGGGTACTCCATCCGCACTCTTGACATGCCGCCTGTACTATGTCCTGACGGTAGCGAATGTCTGTTTTAAAATCCAGCCTACCTTTCATCACTTTCCGTCCAAGTCCTGACAGCCGAACACTTCCCAGCACTCCGCACAACAGGGATACTCATCCGTAACGTTGTAAGCGCATTCAGCGCATAAGCTTTTAGAACAATGCTCGCAATATGTAACGATCTCTTTTTCTTGACCGCATTCTCCGCAACGTTCACGCATCAGTTATCTCCTTCCGTTTCATTCCATATAGCTTGTCCTGGACTAATCCCGAGCCAGACCAACGAGCACGTAATCCACGACACCACGGACACACATCTGTTAGACGACCATCGGCCTTGATCCTTTCCCATCCTCGCATCTTGGCAACCCGCCGGGCCTCTTTCTTCCTAACTACCTCAGCCGTAGTTCCAAAGACCCACGAAATACAAGTCTTGCTATCACAAAACACATCAGTAGTTACTGTAATACTCAACTATCCGCCGCCTTCCGTTCCATGAATGCCGAATAAGCGTCTAAAGCGTCTTTACAGTCTGTTGACTGGACAAGCGTAAAGATCACCAATTCATCAAACAGCCGATGCTGTTCTTTTTCGTCATCGTCATCCGCGGCGACTTCATCAAATACCGCTTTTAGTCTATTTAAAAACGGAGACATCGTTTCTAACGTCGCCTCAGCCGCAATCAGCACTCGTATCCTTGAATCTATCATCAAGTCAAGCGAGATTATCGTCTTCTCCAATGAAGTCTTCTCCGATAAAGTCTTCTCCAATAAAGGGGCATCAATTGGCGGATCAATTGGCGGTATACCCTGCTCAACCCGGTCAAGAACTACCAGCGCTTCTGCATTATCCTCAAGTTCACCTGCTACGACCTTGAGTTCACCTTCTAGCTTGGCTATTTGATCGTGTGCTTGCGCGATACCATCGCGGACACCCTTCGCATAAGCTCGATTTTCGATTCCTTCCAACGGTAAATCATTCATCATTCGCCCCTACGTACGCATCGCACGCACTAATTCTTCATACATCTCGCTGGCCCGTCGATGCACCCGCCGCCGGGCGGGAGCGGATACATGAAGCATTAAGTATTCATATAACAATCTCAGTTTTTCGAGATCTTCCCGCCGATATGATTGCATTGCCGGGACCGCTCCCAACAATAAACTACGCCGAGTAATCGCTCCCATCATTTACCTCCTATCCGAAATACAAATGTCGGCAAAGGACAAAAATATAAAATCCGTTTCTCCCTATCCCAATAAACTCCTACCCAGAAGTCGTACCATTTAAACGATATTTTAATCATCGGGGTATTCAATACTTACCTCCATCTTGGGCATTTTTGCAGGATTCAGCCCGTAGTAAATCAAGTGATTCTTGATCGCCGCCCTGATCACGGCTCCGACACTTTTGTTCTGTTTTATCGCTAGTACCCGCAAATTCGCCCTAAGCTCTTTTGTGATCACAAAACTGGTTCGGATTCTACTCATCCCCAAGCACCTCGTATAATTCTATAAAGAAAGAAAAGAACTACCAGAAGCAGGAATCTATCAGAACTCAAAAACTCGATAACAACCCGCATCTCTTCAACAAACATTACGTCCTCCAACCAGCCCAATTAACCGATTACCCGCCATTATCAACTACCTCCCCGTTGTACCCGTATTTTCGTATCCCTCCAGGCTTTATTTTTGCATGCCTTCCGCCCTCCACACGTGCCATTCGGGTAGTGAACACCGCTAATTCTGCTTCCATAGCGTCGCGTTGCTTTTGCACCTCCAGAAAGTCAGAAAATTTGACCCTCCACACCTTAGGATCTCGGTTATAGACCGGATTGAGTTGCTCAACCTTTGACCCGCACGCTGGACATGTAAACATCCGCATATCTCCGTTTCTTTGTCTCGTACAGCTTGCATATTGCTTTCACAAGCTCATCTCTCAATTCAAGAAAGCGTTGATCGTCCGGTACACATCCGAGGCTGTGAATAGTCTCCTCACCATCGGTTTCGCTTTGACATGAGCATTGACGCGTTGCGCTCCGAACCTGTCCGCATACACATCTCAATGGTTCACATTTCATGGCTTACCTTGTTCCCGCTCGTTGAGCATTTGCTCGATCTCTTTTCGCGACATCAACAACTTCAGCTTACCCATCGCCTCGACATCGCCTTTTCTTTCAGCCCGCAAAAATGCTTTGGCGCGTTCTCGTTTTGCTTTACGGCTTCTTTTTCGCCTGATCGATCTTTTATTCACTTTGCATAACTTTTTTAGTACATAACTATTTTAGTAGGATCGAGAGGCATCAACATATACGCAAACGAGGCAAAGACCAAAAGAATCGGAGAATGTTTGTGATCTTTGTATCCGTCGTATCGGATAGTAACAGGCCATTCTCCGAGAGCATCGAGCACGTACGTTGAATTGATCAAAAATTGCGCCGCACATGTACGCGGACCCGGCACAATATCAAGCGTCTCTTCTGCTTCGATCTTCTGCCAACCGCGCCCAGATTCAAATTCACCGTGCGCCGACAATATAATCTGCCGCTTCTCCGGCACTATCTCGATCTTGACTTGCTTTAGCTCATTTGCCAATGCCACTCTCTTGAGTGCATTAAAAAATTCAGGATCATCGATTGTCACTTCATCCGACCCGATCCCAAAACCCCGATCCCGGTGATCCTTTGTAACCTTACCCTCGACAAGCAATGCCCGATGCCCGTCAGTCGCTTTTATGATCCAGTGTTCCACGCCATCGCCAACGTACCGCTCACCCTGACCAACCTCAAATTTGCGACTGGCCTTCGATCTGATCGCCTTCTCGATCTGTTCAACAGTCCGCCGCTTACGCGGGCCCGGCGTTCTCAAAGTCGGCTTCCAGTGTAATAGCCGTTTACGCTTATCAACATATGCCGTCATGACAATACCGACCTCACATGACGGTTAATCGCTCCGGTTGCCATGTTCTGCGCAGTATCCAAAAGAACATCCAATACCAATGCCTCGATTTTGTGAAGAGCGCCGCGCTCATCAGCGCCCTTACCATCCAGCACGATTTGTGAGATCTGCAATAGAAGCCCAAGACGGATTGTAACGGGCTGATCCTTAAACGAATCGTGAAAGGCGACTCCGATTACTTGCTCCGCATTTTTCATTCGCCTGATAAAACTATCCTCGTGCTTTTCACGCATTCCGCGTTCGCGCTCTTCTTTTGATATCATCCGAGTCTCCTGCTTCTTTTTCATTTGTCGTAATCAACTACTCATTAACTCGTCAAAATCAAATTTAACGTTCAGTGCTTCTCGGGCCGTAACGCTCTCCTCGGACTCTTCAATCTTCTGATTCAAATAAACTCTGACCCATTTCGGAACCCTTCCGCCACGCAAAAAACGGAACCCTGTTTGTGTGACTCTCCAGCATCCAGCTGATGGAGTACGCTCTCCAGCCTCACCAGATGACTCGATCAGACCAAAAAATCTCAGCTTCGAATATTCGAGGTTCGTACACTGGTACTTCTCGCCATTCAAAGCGAACGCTCCAAAATCGTCGATGTGCATCCACCCATTATCGACATTCCTGCGAATCGTCACCCTTGCCATGTGAATCAGAGCCAAAGTCATTCCGCTGTTCAAATTCCGCTTATATTCTTTTACTGGTCGCTCACAACAAGGACAACGAGTCCCAAACTGGCGATCTTGCATAATTGCTTCTCTGGCTTCCCCAATTGTCATTCCGAATACATTACCCTGTATCATCTTTTAAGCTCCTTTTCATCCTGACGGCCTCGGCACCCACAAATGCTGAAAAAGGTGTTTATACTCAGGCCCGAATGTCAAATCGAAATTGACCGGGCGGTCGTTCGAACGCGCTTTTCGCCTCTGTTCTTCACGCGCTTTTCGATAGTCAATAACACGCACCTTCCGTTCGGCAAGCTTTGCAACGTAATCGGAGATATCCGTATCGAGAGGCAATTTGATCGTGTCGTCGCCGTGGATAGACGCCTCCTTTATTGCACGCCCGCTCGCAATATCCATCGCTCTATCCTCATCAAACAAATCAAGAATCGAACAACTGGCAAAACCAATGCCCGAGATCCCCTCTGTATTTATAAAATTCCGATTCAGCATCGCAATAGCAACACTGATCGACCGCGTGTACCGCATCGCATACCCATTGACCCTGTTGTGATACGTATATAAATCGATCTCAAATTCGGGATCTTCTTTTGTATCTGTCGGTTTTGTCGGTTCCTTCTTATTAAAAAGCATGTAATCCTCTCTTCGCTAATCAGTAACTAATCAGTCACCAAATCGTGTCAAAATGCCTTGCCGCCGTGACGTTCGGGCCGCGTACTGTTATAAGCATTTTTGTTATATATCTCATGCTCGATATCGATACCAAGCCCCCCTGTGATACCGAGTACCCTGATAATTATATCGCCCAGTTCTTCTCCGAAATTTTCACGGTCGCCGTGTCTGAGCGCTCGCACCGCTTCACTGACTTCTTCATGCACAAGTGCCAGTTTCGCGGCAAGCTTATAATGCGAAATCTGTTCCGTTGTCGCCTCTAAAGGCCAATCGGTAAGATGTACCTGTTCCCAGCCTTTTGACTTCTCGATTTCCCGTATCTCTTGTTCTAATTTTTCAACATTCATTTCTACCCCCTAATTGATCGGATCGTATTGCGTCGCCGCGTACATCTCATCGAACACGGCACTCGGTGTCATCCCTCGCCTCATGAACTCGTTCCCGAGCGTTTCGGTGATCACCCTGAGCGCCACAACTCTTTCAATGTTCGCAAGTGCTAGTCGTTCAAGATCCCGCGGGCTTTTCGTCTGCATATCGAGCGCCACCTGTAACGCCACATGCGACAATCGATGATCTTCCAGCTTACGCAAAAACGTATTCGGCTCAGCCATGAGTCACTTACCTATCCTCGACGATATGACAAGGCACTTCATCCTGTCTAAGATGATCCCGAACAATATCGAGTGTCCGGTTTAAGTCCGCAAAATCGAATTGACTGAGTGCGGTGTACATATTGCGTGATTCACCCGTATCAGTACCTGTTTTAATTATCGAAACGATCTCACGAAATACGTCAAGCCTCTTCCTGAGGCGGATTGATTTTTGAGCATTCAGTCGCATAAATGCCTTGGCTTCACTCGCTTTAATGACCTTCGGCAAAATGAATTCCTCGATGTCGTGCATCTCCTCCACAACAGTGGCAAGCATTGTGCCTGTTATCTTGCCCTTATGGCTCATTTCTTTAAGCGCAAGCGCCGCATCTTGATTCCCTCTTCGATGTACCTGTGCCGCCGCGACCTCTAACAATCGTCTTTTGCGCTCTTCTTCATTCATGAGGTATTTCTTCCTTAGGTATTGTCTCTTCGAGAGATCGCAAAAACAGAGTAAGCTCATACGTCTGTGTATCAGCATCGTCAATCCTCAAAATGCCTTGTAATCGCGCGACAATGTCCTTCATGCACCCTTTACCGACTTGCGGGTGTGTTCGCTTTCGCTCAGGTGCCCGCGTTGCCTGAGAGCGATCCTCCTCCAAACCGATAGCTCTGAGTAGCGCCCCGGTAAAGAGCGTACAAAATATATTTACATGCGGCCCAAATACATAGACTTGCTTGCCCTTGCCTAGCGCATACCCGGCCTCGAAAAAAAGCCCGCCCGCCGATAATTCACTCCCCACTGTGTATACAAGAAGCACATCGGTTTTTTCGATCTCGGCAAGAGCCCGAACTACTGCTTGATTCACTAGCGGATCATCCATCGAATAATGATCTGTTTGCTGAGCCCGCTTGATTTTGCTATCCTCCGTATGCCAGGTCGAAACAATCTCGTGCCCGAGAGCAACGAGAAGTTTGCCAATTAGAACTATTGCTTGTTTATGTTGTGTTCTCGAAGCAAGATAAAAGTTCATTTGTTCTCCCGTTCATATAATTCAAAAAATTTCTTGAGTGCAAGTTGCCCCCATACGGCCTTCGCCGAAATCCGGTTGCCTATCGATCCGGCGAGTTCCCAACCGTCATCAATATAATCACTTAAAAGATCGCCGACATGATAGGGCCCATCGTCAGCCGCCGAACACAACGCATCTCTAAACTCTTTCGCTGACCAGGCGCTTACTTCGTCAAAAACACCTTCTTCATACCACCATTCGACACTTTCTCTCGCCGTGTCGGCATCGTAGTCCCGCCCCTCAGTATGCGGCTCAAGCTTGTCTGTAATGTAACCCAGATTAAGATGTGAACTCCGCGCCCATGCAAAGGAATTGAGGCGATGCGGAGCGTAAGTCACATTACCGATGTCTCCGTATATGTGAATAAAGCCCGGCACAAACGTCACAAAGCACGCATAGATTCCTGTACCCGGTGTCTTGATTCGAAAAGCTTTGATATCATCGGTATTGACGAGCGTCAAAAGCGCATGATTTTTAAACTCATTTTCCGCGACGCGCTCACACGACTTGATCAGCCGTTCCTCCGATGTCTCCGATGTACTAGCTATTTGCCCCATATCTTAATTATGCACTTCCGGCAAACGGACAAAAAAAAGCCAGGCCCGAAGACCCGGCAAAATGACCCGCATCATTTATTGACCATCGAATAGATCGTTTCGCTCAACCGATCAAAGAAGATGCCTTCGGTCTCTTCGAGAATTGTGACAGGAGTCTTTGACCGCAAGTTGATTTTGACCAACTGAACATTGTAACGATCCGCCGCTGTGAGCGTGACAACGATCTTGGTAAGCGGTCTAGCGGCACCGACCTGGAAGTGCAGACCGTCTTCCCTTGCAACTGCCTTGCGTGCGCCACAAGCCATTTTTGTACTGATTGAAATCTGCGACCAAATAATCTGAGCCGTGTTCATTGTCTTAATCTCCTTGTTTGTTCCTTTGTCCTTTATCATCATTACACCTATATTATAACATCGAAAGGCGAAAAAGCAAGGTGATACCTATCACATTTTTCGCCTTAGGGGATAAATAAAAAAAGCACCGGACGGCGGGTAGGAATGCGCCCGGTGCTCGGTTAGTGTCGAGTTTTCTTACTTTCGCTTGTGATTGTTGCGCACGGGTGTCACGTCTGCATAGGAACAAACGTCGGAGATCGCCCGTGACTATTCGCAAACGGCTGTCACCGAACGGTACCAGTCCGGCAAACCCTGCCTCGCGATTAGTTGACGATTGACGCCCTGTACGATCACACTCGCGGTAATACTCACCTAGACACCATACCCGGCAATGGCGATACGCAATTCCGTTGCCGAGATCGTATACCTGAAACGAGGACCGAGCGACAATGAAGCTGATGACGTGAAGGTCACAAGGTTGCCTTCCTCCATCGCCGCTCGTGAAGATACAGTAAGCAAACAAATTCAGTATAGCTTACATTGCCGACAGGCGTCATGGCATTCGGTGAATTATCGTGTTTCTGCGTCAAATGAAACTGGAACGCAATCAACCGCGTCTTTCCCAATCATGACTAATGAAGAGCAAAAGAGATAGTAGAAAGAACCGGATCTCGATAATTCGTCGGCTCAGGAAGGGGTACTTCCCCCGTTGGCACGGATAAGCCTAATGACCCCGGCTCGACCTGTCGGCAAACTTTATATGCCTGTTATTTCAAATTGTCAAAGATCGTTTTTGAGTACAATAACAGCCAGAACGTCTAGTGTTCGCTCAGTGTCAGATTCATCCAGAATCTTCAAATCGTCCTCAGTGGCAGATTCATCCAGAATCTTCAAATCGTCCTCAGTGGCAGATTCTTCAAGAATTATAAGATCGTCTGGATGGCACTTGTCCCGTAGGTAAAATTCTAAGCCCTCTTGTGCTACCTGATTGATCGATTTTCGAGTTTTCAGTGCGTGCACCCTCAATAACCGCACGAGATTCTTTTTCAGCACAAAAGTAAAGATGCCTTCTCCTTTTTTACATGTTCGTCCCATCAGCAATACCCTTCCTATCAAAGATCGTTTTGAGTACAATACTCCCGGCGAGTTATCAACCTCTTATAAGCAGATCCCGCCTCTTGGAAGCACGCTAAGCTAAGGTGAAGCGAAAATGCGAAGATTCTATTGCCTGTTCCCTCAACACTTTGTTGATGGCAACCACACAAGCCTTTTCACCCTCGACAGCCAGAGCCGCCTCAATCGTGCAGTATTGCGCGGCTGAGACATCAATTGTGAACATATTGTCTTTAACCAATATGTCCTTAACTGGTTTATCCTCTGACGAATCCAAACGTTTCTCTGATTTCTCTTCCTCTTCCATGTCTAAATACTCCTTTCTTTGTTTATGTTTGCTCTTTTATTTTTTCTCCACACTCAGATCCGAAAGAGAAATATTAGTGGCAGACGGGTATCTAATAAGTGAAATTACCACTTCCTGTAAGTCCTTTACGACACATGCGTCACAAAGATCGAATACAGAATGTTTATGCTCAATCTTAATAGTAATACCGAACTGCGTGATACCGTACCCTGCCTTCCACGATTGATAATCGAAATCGAAATCTTTTCTACACCTGGTACAAATTTTGTTCATGATTGTCTTTGTCCTTCTCCTTTTTCGTTTAGGGGGCTGGCTGTATTCGCTGACTCTCAGCCAACTCCGTCCAAAAGTCATATCACGTTTTACCAGCCCCCCTCATTCCTTTCCACCCGCACTACCTGGCATGACACGGAAATCCCGTTAATAAGGAATCGGTCGCAATATCAACCGATCCTTCAACACCATAAGAACTTTAAATTGACCTCCCCGAATTTCAAGAAGCTCTCCTTTGACGAAGATTGGATGAGGCTTACCCGTTTCCTTCTCCCTCTGCTTCGAGATGTCTTGCGCATCGTCCAATTTCTTGAACATTTCAAAATTACCGCTGGGCTGTTGCATTTCTCAATCACCTTCCACTTAAAATTGCCTGATTAAATTTCTTGTCACCGCCCTTTGCTTTCATTGTTAGAATTTCTAATGTGGCAATTCGATCTCTCTGTTCTCGCATGATCCGAATAGCGCATTCCACTGCGCCTTCACTCTCAGATTCATCTTCGATCTCAGGTTCGCCCTCGATTTCGGCCATAATGAAATTTGCCAGTTCATTGATCTGATCAATCAAATTACTCTTCATTCAATCACTCCCTATATCTTAATTATGCACTAACGATTTGATTTTTAAACCGCCTCGCGGACTTTTACTTTGCGAATCGACAATGAATTGACCCAACCTATCGGTTCGCCGTCTTCTCGTATATCAAGCAAACGCCCCTTTGCAACCGTCTTGATCAACCGCACTTGATACCATATAGGAATGTCGTCGATGCCCCCGTCGATATCGAGTACTTCGAAACGCCCCCTGAATTGCGGCACCTCGTCAGTAAGCATACTCATAATCTCATCAGGCTTTTTATCGAAGAGCCTCTCGTTATAGCACTTAACAAACCAACTGATATCGTAAGATTTGCCCGGCTCCAACATGTCAAATCGAAGAAGTTTGACAGGCTTACGTTTTCCTTTTTCCGTTTCCATCAGCATATCCTTTCCCCCGTCGATACAAGTTCTTTTATCGATATGATGATAAAACACCAAGCGAAGGCGAAAAAACAATCGAACAATTGCTTCAAAAATTGTCAACATCCTCGTCATCGAGCATCGTCGAAAGTCCATCATTAACTGCACCATGATGCATTTCGCCTGAGCCGTGCTTTCGCGCTTGTTCGTCGAGACAAAGCACCATATCCAACGCCTGTTTTGCGTGATCCCGCCGCATATTACTCAATTCGTCATGCGGACCCAGATTCATTATCACAAGATCATCCCGCCCGTGGCTTGCAAAGAAAGCCAGCATGTGTTCTATCTCGGGCCCGCTGAGCGGTCGCTGAGTTTTAATTACAACAATCGAGTACGGCTCAGCCTGAAATATCATCGCCTCAGTAATATTGATAGGCGAACGGTCGATGATTTTACCGACAATTTCATCCGCCCGCTCGCTCGCCGCTGTCTGAATTTCATCCTTAAGTTTTTCGTCTTTGAGACTGGACCATTTTGTTGTTGTCTTCTTCGCGGTGTTCTCGTAATACTCTGCCTGAGCAAGCGCATCGACGAGTGCCCGCTTGATCTCATTTAATCTCTGTATATGCCAATCCATTAAAACACCTCATAACTCCCCCTAGAATCGCCGTGACACGATTTAATTACATGGGGGCATAGGTTATATATCCTCGACTGACTTGCTCGCCCTGAGAGCAAAGCAATCACGGCAAATATCTTGTTCGCCAAGCTGGACCGCAAGATACAGCGGCACTGGTCTATTGCAATCAAAACACACAACAAGAGTAACCGAACACAAATCAACATCAAAAAGGACGAGTTGCTCAGGTCGCTTCTTCTTTTCCATCCGCAACGATCCCGTGAAGCTCTGCAAGATGTGTACGTTCCGTTTTCATCTCAGCCCTGAGTGGCTCCGTCGCTTGGATGTGCAATTTATACGCCGCCCTAACGCCTACATGCACCTCAGGATCAACAACAAACTCAACCTCGTCATTATCAGTAAGTGCCGGATTTTCGGTATACACCGCCAATATAACCGTATCCGCGTTGACACCGTCGAGCACTAACGGCAAATTCATAAATTCGCCCGATTCACTAAGTACATTGTACAGCGTGTGCTTAACCCCACCAACAGGTATGCCATATTTTGCCTCAAACACAAAAAATTTCATTTTGATATCCTTACTAAATATTCACGCCGCGCCGCCTCAGCAATCAACAAACTATCGGCAGTAATCAACGTGATTTTACGTTGTGGAAAGAGGCGAAGAGCTATCACTCTCAAGCGATTTTTCCATGCTGATTTTGATTCGCCCGCAATCCCTTTTTTCCTATTCTTTTTAACTCGCGGCTTTACACCGAGAAGCTTTTGCCATTCTCGCGGAGGTATGATCTCATACCGTTTTTCGAGCGCCGCCAGCACCCCCTCAATCATGCCCGCATTTTTCGCAAATGAAAATGCTGACACGATCCCTTGTCCCGGCATCGGCCCAACCTTCTCAACCCATGTAAATAATACATCGCCAATATTGTCCGCTCGGAGCGCCCTGGCAAAATCATGCGGCGACCGATCCTTAAATACACCCTGTGAGATCACAGCACCACCGAGAGTCAGGAACGTATAACTGCCACTTGCAGAACCGGGATCAACTCCCCCAATCACGTCATATTCCACTTTCAATTTTACTCACTCCATCCTGATGTTGAATTTTCTTTACGGCATCAAATTGTATCTTCAGATCCGTATTGTGTGTCATCACAACAACCGAGCCTTTCTTTTCTGCCTCTTTCTTCAGGAACTCGATAAACATATACAATCCCGCCTGATCAAGCGCCCCATCGAATTCATCAAATACGGCAATATTACATTTCTGAGATCCGGCCTCGACAAGAGATTGCAAGGCGAGAGAAATACAAAGATCAACTCTTTTTTCTTGCCCGCCCGATGCGCCAATGTAAGAATCGGCACCACCGTAAATCACGACAACAGGCTCAATCTTACCCTTGGCATTGATCTCAAGTTGCACACTGATCTCGCCCGCCGTGATGCAATCAGCAAAATATATAAGCCGTTCATTGATAAAACCGAGCGCCTGTTTGAACATGAACTCCTTGACACCGTAGGTTCCAAAGCCTTTGAGCCAAAAATCATGCATATCGACGCGCCGTAATGCCGCTGTAAGATTTTTCCGTGCGCGCTTCAGTATACCTATGTTGCCGTTCTTCGAGAGGATGACAGACGCAATTTGCTCTTCAACCTCATCAACTCTCTGCCTGAGTTGCTTACCATGAGCACTCAACGACTTTAGCCGCTCTTGCAGAATCTCGATCTCACTTTCTAACTTATCGCGCTTACGTTCGAACTCGGCCCATTCCCGCTGGAATGTCAAATATGATTCCCGATGCGCGTCATCGTGTTTGAGTGTATTCTCAATACCGCTTAACAAAGTCCGTATCTCCTTGAGCCGCTCACGACGTTCTTTGCCGAAATCCTGCTGAGATACAATCTGAATTTTAATCAGCTTTTTATACGCCGTCACTTCGCCGCCCGTCATACCCCGTAAACACTCAACACACGCATCGCCCGGTGTAAAATGATCATGTCGTTTTTTCAATCCCCGCACGGCAACATCGGCGTCGTTAATTGCCAGAGTGTATTGCTGAATCTGAGCCTTTGCATTTGCCCGGTCATCAACCTTTGCCGCACGCTGATCAGGCGACATCACAATTGTCTTTGCATGAATAACTCGCCTCTCGGCATCCGTCATTTTTGCATTGAGAGCAATAATCTCAGGCATCGCTTCCTTGATGTTCTGACGCGTTCGCTTAACTTTATCTTCGTGTTCTTCAGTCTCCTTTTCAAAATGATATTGTCGATCTGTAAGCTTCGAATTGAGCCCGGCAAGTTGACGATCCAGTTCGCTGATTACCCCCTCGTGAACATCAACTTGACCTAGTAGTTCATACTTCTTCTCCTGCGCCTTGAGATGTCCATCAGTCGCCCGCTTGCGTGCCTCTGTGAACACTTGCCCTTGTTGAAATTCTTCAAGGATCGCGCGGCGTTCGGCATCAGTACATTGCGTGAACCGCTTGAAGTTCTGGGCAAAGATCGCCGAGTGTGTAAACGCCTCGAAATTCATGCCAATCAATGTTTCGATCTTTGCATTCGTCTCGCGAATACTTTCGCCCGAAATGTCTTGCCCGCTATCTTCTCGCAGACTGACACCCGATCCGTGCTCATGATGCTTACGCGCGCGCAAGATCTCATAACCTTTACCACTGACCGCAAACTTTACCGCAATATAACACCCTTTTTTCAGAGCAGAAAGATTGATGATTTTGTCGGCTTTCCATTCAGCCGGATTGACTTTCTCTCGAATCGTTTCGCCAAAGAAAGCCCATAAAATAGATTCAATGAATAACGCACTTTTACCCGCGCCATTATCGCCAATGACAAGTACCAGACCTAAATCAGCAAGCTTCTGCTCAAATTTGTCGCGGAAACTCAAAAAGCCTTCACCGCGCACATGATCCAATCTCATTTATTACCCCATGCTGTAATCAATTTAAGCTTCGCATCGTTAACGATCTCAGCAATTTTATTCAGCGCATTGAGCAATCTGTCAACCGTAGCGACACCCTCACTGGACCTTGTCAGTACGTCAGCGTATGCCCCCAGACACGACGACAAGTTGCTGTAAAAACCGACAGTGAGGTGATTACCTGTATCACTACCGTCATCTTTAAAAATACGCCGCTGAAGCTTAAAATTATACGCATCACATTGCACATAATACGTATCATCGAGATCAACCTGCAAAAATTCTTCTTTCAAATCCTCTGTCATTTCGTCACCATCAGATCACGCCCGAGTTTAACAAGCTCAGCACGTTCCTTTTTTGTATATTTTTCGGCAAACATCTCAACATACGGTTCAAGCAATTTTTCGGGAGTTGTAAAGGCCGCCCGGCTTGCTATTATTTGCGCAGATTCTTCTTTGGCTTTAGACGGTAAATATTCGACTCTTACATTTCTATTCTTGCCCGCAATTTCTCGCGCCGCCACAAGATTTGCAGACGCCGAAACCTGAAATCTAACGTATTCACCAGGACCAAACGCTATCGACGTATACTTATCTATGTCAGCATCCGTTATTGTCGTATATTTAGGCCCTTCAGGATACCGCACAAATTTCGTAAGGTTTGCTTTAGGCTCATACAGCCAAAAACCCCGATTAGGTTTATCCCCGAAACTGAATTGGAGCGGAGCACCAATTAAACAAATCGGAGGTTTGCCTTTTATCTTTTGCGGCTCATGAATATCACCCCCAAAAATGAAATCGATGTCATTCGCCTGAGCATACGACCTGAGTGCTGATTGAGAAACGCCCTTATCAATCAGCTTACCGGATTCATACCGCCCACCAATTATATTTTCATGAACAATCAGGATGCGCCGGACGACATGCGAAGGTCGTGCGTGCAATTTCCGTTCCACAAACGGAGGTTTTACCCCAAAAATTTCAACCTGATCCTCTATAATCCAAACCCCGCGGTCATCGATCTCATACGCGTCAGGAAGCGCCTGAATAATTGCATACATATTGTGCATGCGCGCATCGGTTTTCATCAATATATCGTGATTGCCTGGTAGATAATAAAAGTTGAGTCCCGTAAGATCGGTAAGATGACGGAGTGCATCGAGCGTCGTGTTATATAACGCCGTCGATATCCCGCTCTTCTGCGTAAACATATCGCCGCAATGTACAATAGCTTCAATTACGATTTTATCCTTATTCAGCGCCTCGACATATTCACCAAGCCAAGGAATAAAATTAAGTCCTTCAATCGCACGAGTCGTGAGCCCATTTTTAAGCGGTTGTGCAAACATGCCGCTCGTCTGGAGATGCCAATCACTGGTAAATAAAATCAAACCCTTAAACCTTTCTATAAGACGTTCTCAGCGGTAAGTCTTCGCTATCTAAAAACTCCAAAATCCGCGACGAAACTTTTTGCGGACATACAACAACATCGCGCCCGCCTGTCAACTCTTCGTACGCCACTTCTAAAACCGGAATACCCAACGACGCTAAATGGTTGCGCACATTCTTCCGGTTTTCCCGATTCGTTTTGATGTTCTCTCTGATCTTCTGCACCGGAACCTGCACCTTGCCAATAGCAGATTGCCCTTCCCTTCTGTGAATCGGACGTTTCTTACTGAGCAATAATTTGGATCGCACCTGAGAACGCGCCAAAGCATCCGCATCTTCCCTTATCAAGTGAATAATTCGTTTAGGCTTAACCCGTCTCAATTGTTCCAGAATCGTGTAATGCACCGAACGACCGTGTTTCTCAGCAATTTCGATCTCTTCAGGATCGACAACCCCCGCATGACCGATTTCAATCGAAAGTCGCGGATGCGAATTCAGAAACGAACAGATCAAATGGTTCCCGCTCCTTGCGGTCCCAACAACTGCAAAGAAATACTTCTGCTTAATCGAAATCAAAATAATTTGCCTTGCTTGTGTTCATTGATACGCCGCCCGGTCTTATCAATGACCCGCATCGATTCTTTTAGCTCAGGCATAAGTGTATCAATCGGGTATAGATCATCGTATAGCATCATGACGGTTGAATTCTTTTTGCCCCCCCGATGCCATTCAATCGCTTGTGCGCTCTTCCTGTAGCGGGCCCGCACTTCATCCGCTTGCTGAAGCAACTCACTTTTGAGTGTCCAGCCCGCTATATCAATCGCACCTAGATCCGTATCTTCACATTTGCCACCAAAGCGAAAAGCGACTTGTATATCGCCCCCGCGCTTACTTGTGCAGTATCGCTTTGGGACAATTAAAAATCGATGTGTACGGTTCCGGGAAAATCGCAAATCAACGGTGTATACACAATCATTCCGTTTAAGCCGCAAGCGAGGTATCGGATACGTTTTACATGTCCGACCTTTTGACCAGTCCGGCACTTCGCATTCAAAAAGCAGACGCAAAAAGAACGCATAACAAAGCATCGTACCTCTTACTATTTCGCGCTTTTCTTTAGGCGTTTTTTGTATTTCGAGCGTAGTATGCATATGATCAGTAAGCCGTCTGATCACAACATCGTCGAGCCAGCGGTTAGATTCTTTCCGTGTAAATTCAAACATCACCGTGATCACCGTGCTTTTCTCTTATCGGGTTTGATTTCTTTGATGCCGTGCCGCTGATCAATTTTGAACTGGACCGATGCAAACGGATTCGAAATTTTACTTTTGACATTCGTAATCGTCGAATCGATATTACCGCTCTCGTACTTCTTTTTGCGCTTCACAATACAACGGATCGTTGTGTGATGTTTGAGCGCCATGCCGCCCGGTGTCTTATACTGCTCACCGTACATCACGCCGATGTTCTCGCGCACCTGATTGATAAAAATCATGCCGACTTTCCACTTTGCCAGGAACTGACAAAGTCTCGGCAACGATTGCGAGAGGGCCCGTGCAAGCGCCGCAACCCGTACAACGTCCTTATATGACGCCGCTTTTAATAAATCGAGTGTCGGTGTCGCATACACTGTATCGAGACCCCACAATATAAAAACATCGTCTTGTTCCTTACGGATCGCCTTCGAAATAAATTCAATCCTGTCAAACACCTCTTCGAGACATCCGACCTCCTCATCGAGATGTATCAAGAGCAATTGACTATTATCAACCCCGAAGAGCTTACCCCTTACAGGATCATAAGATAATTCCGAGTCGATCAACGCGGCAATGCCGCCCTGCTTTTGAACAAGCCCAAGCAGAAAATACAAAAGCGTCGATTTGCCTTGTCCCTCCGGTCCATATATCTCGATAAGTTTGCCCGCCGGAACACCCTTGCCCTCCTTACCGAGTACAGCATCAAGACCTTTTATACCTGTTGGTGCCCATAGCTTGACTAGCGAATCAAGCGAGCCTTGCAACTCGTCAGGAGTATGCAAGGCGTCGCCCCCATATTGCTTTTCCACCGTCTTCTTTACCCGGCGGATAATATCAACTGTACTCATGATCGACCTCAGTCATCCGATGACGCGGGCATTGCAATCGCACATTTGATCATGCCCTCACATGCCTCACATACGTCATTATCGGTATCGAAGATCTTACCGAAACACGCACTCTTCTTAATCAACAAACCGAGTATTCCGGGTTTTTTAGCTTTGGATAATCCAACAGGAAGTTCAAGAGCAACCCGCGATTTTGACTTTTTCGCTCCCTTCTTTGCCCGGCCCGCTTTCGCCTGTTTCTCTGAAGTCTTTTCTTTAACAGGCGGCGCTTCGTCCTCTTCGTCCTCGTCCTCTTCGGCCTCGGCGGGATCTATACTGTTTTCACCAGCATTATCTGCGGCAATCGCCGCACGCATTTCGTCATCTAACCCGGCCTCAGATTCCGATATATCGTCCGCCGTATCAGAGACATCGATCTCGTCCAGCCCGGTAAGACCGTAAGCTTTTTCGAGAATCTTAATCTGCTCTTCTCTAGTTGCGGCAACATATTCAACGTCGAGATCATGAGGCTCGACTTCGGAAAGATCAATCGAGGTCTTTTTCGGCTTCATCATGAGACTGTATTTTGTATCCAAAAGCTCGCCAACCCTCGTTAACTTCACATCGTGCCCGGTTCTTGGATTTGTAATATCGCCATAATCAGGATCTCGAAGCGCACTCAAGATCTGAGGATACAGTTTTGTCGAACTCATGCGCCATATTTGAGCCCCGGCTTTCGTATTGCCCCGGTCGATAATATTACACATGACAGCAACCTTTGGCCTCAATTCAGCGGCAAGCTCTTGATCTTCACTGTCGCTCCTCTTCAGTCTAGGATATACGTAATCACACGTAAGACAGGGTTGTTTTGGATTGTCTTTTGTGATATTTGTCCGCGGACATACGAACATTTTGCGATTGCCTTCGCTATCGACATAGGAATGTTGCCACACCCATTTAAAAGGCCATTTAACATGCGGGCCCCACGGCGGAAGAATGCGAAGAATGTTATCGTTTTGCTTAGCTTTGTAAAATTTACCCGTGCTGATCGAATCAACAGCTTGCTGTTCACTTTCGACATAAGAGTCATCAAGCGTTCCCCAACTCATTTTTCACCTCCATGCTTATTTATGGTTCCAAATACTTTTTTTGCTTCGCGTTCCAGATCCAAAACCGAATCGCGTGTACGGCGATAAATCTCATTACCGCCTTCAACTCGAAGGCCCCCCGCTTCAAGAAAGGCCAGCGACTTCAGCAAATCCGCCCGTTGTCTCATGCATCGCTCGGCAAACTGCATAAGACCAGCCTCATATAACGCTACACTGCACTCTTCTTTTGCTTGCTCAACTTCATCGAGAGCAGTCCGATAATTTTTTGAAGTCAATGCCAACGACTCAGCGGCCTTGTCCGTCCCGGCTGTAGGTTTCGAGATCATTTTCTCTTCGGCAAGCGTGATCTTCGATTGCTGAATGAGAAATTGCACCCGCGATTCGGCATCGTTTGCGACTTTTTGCGCATGTGCAACGACCTTGCCATAGCGCCAATACACCGATGGCTGTTTCATCAAATCGTCAAAAAGCGTTTCGGTGCTGATCTTGATCGCTTTGATAAATTCTTTATCGATAAACAAACAGTCCTCAGTACTGATTTTCCTACGCAGTATGCTCATATCTTAATTATGCACTTAACTGATTTTTTTCCATTCTTTTATTACACGCGCATGCTCTTTAGATATACAGACACCGTTTTCAGTAAGCGTCTTATATGCGTATCTTGAAAAGTTCACCAAATCCCCGACGAGTATATTCGTCGCCTCTTTCACTGGCTCAGCACCCGATCCAACAAGAATGAATTTGCCCGCATAGTCAGAATCGAAAAGACGTATACCGATGTTATCAAATTCATCAAAATCCTGATGTGCAAAAATAAACGGCGAACCGCATCCGAGCTTCTCAACAAATGAGGCGAGAACTATAAGACGCGCACGTTCATTTTTCGCCCGCGTGAACCTATCAAGGATCTCGACCATGTCCTGAGCTTTAGTCATTTTTTTATTACCTTCGTGCCGAATTCTACCCGAGTCCCGCATTGCAGTATTGCGTGAGGCACCCCCAAAAATACACACAGGAGCCGTGAAATGTCTTCAGGCATCGTTCGCACCGCAACACCTTGTGTAATCTCGTCATAGGACACCTCAATACTCTCATAATGCTCATTGAGTTCTGCGCGTACCTGCAACTGTTGTGTCTCAAGTCTGCGTCCGAGCCGGGCAAGTAGATCAAATGGCAATACAAAATCAACACCGGGCAAAGCTTCCTCAGCAACCCCGGCACGCCGCATATTCAATCTTCTCTGTTGGCGAACAAAAGAGAGCGCATTGTTCAATGGATCACGAATCAGATGAATCACCTTAGGCCGGGGACGGAATAAGGCAAAATATGGCACGTTATACATAAGTATGCTCCCGTGTACTTGCCCCCGCGTCTCTATCTTCGGGATCTTTAAATCAAACTTACGGTATTCGCCTTCGCAGGTGATCATCGAGTGAGAATTCAAAAAGCTCGCAAGCATGTGTGTGCCTGAACGCCCCTTTGCAAGTATCACAAAATCGTAATCGTGCTTCACGTATTCTCTCTTCTCACCTCAGATTAAAAAGGAATCTCGTTCATATTGCCAAGAGTCGGCCCGATTTTAATATCGACCTTGAGAGGTATCTTGAGCTTACGTTGCGGCCCAAAATACAAATCAGTCGGCGGATTCAGCATAAGACGTTCCAACAGCGTCGCTTCAGCACAGACAAATTTGTCAGCTACCTCAACAATCAATGCATCGTGATGCTCCATAATCAACAAGCCCTTACGCCTACGGTGATGAAAATATTCAAGACCTGCAACAAGCAGAACTTCGTGCGCACTCGACTGGATAATTGTATTGACACTTTGATTATCTGCATGCTTGCCTTCCGATGGATCGATAGCTCGCGTACGCCCCGACCACGTCACAACGTACCCGTGTTTCTGCATGAATGCAATAACCCCTAGTTGCCACTCTCGCAGAGTGTGAAATCTCTTATAAAATTCGTCATGAAATTCTGAAACCTGATCAAATGTAAGAGAGAAATCCCGAATCTTACCCGCTAAAAATATATACAAACCCTCTTTATCCAATCCATACGCTGTCCCAAAATTTGCGTTTTTCGAAACGCGGCGCTGAGTCTCATCATTCCGCGACGTGTACAGATCAGCATAAATAATTTGCTGAGTCTCATTATGAAAATCTTCTCCCTTCTCATATATGCCCACCAACTCTTCATCGCCCGAAAGCTCAGCCATGATCCGCATTTCCAGTTGAGAGTAGTCGGCCTTGATAAATTGATGCCCATCACGAGCCTTGAACATGTTCCACATGATATCTTGAGGATGATCGCACTTCTTACATTTCGTCACACATCGGCACTCATAGACGTGTTTCAAAGAGTGCAACCGCATCGAAATACGCCCGGTACGTGTACCGTGCAAAAATGATGTGCAATGAATCCGGCCATCGTCACTGATAAGCTTACGAATTGATAAAACATGATCATCAATCGCATTTTGATTTGCTCGAAAATCAAGCAAATGCTTCATAAATTTATGCCCGGTTGCAACGTCGAGATGCATCAACGTCTTTTCATCAACCGCCCATGAATTACCCGACTTTGTTTTGAATTGTCGCGCTTCTCGCGACTTGAGCCGATCCCATTTTGCAATTTTATGTAAACATAATTCATCATATAATAGTTGCCGTACTTGGTGATCGCTCGTAAGCATGAGCTTAGGTTTATTTACTGCAAGCCGGGCAAGGCACGCATGTTTTTCGGCCTGTACTTTAAACATCGCCTCTAGCTCATGACTTGTTGCAAGATCGATGCCTACGCCGTTACGTTCGTACTCCTCAGTGACTTCAGAACACTTCGTAAGAAAATTCGTCAGCCGGATAAAATCAGAGCTAAATGATTTGGATTGAGTCTTGAATGCTCGATGATTCGCAATGACATCGCGTCCGTTATATTCAGCAAGTAAACGAAGCGGAACCTTGTGCATATCCGATTTCGTGAGCGCATGTCTTTTTAGATACCGAATAAGCTTCCAATCGTACCCCCCATAGTATCCAAACCGCGCGGCTATCATATTCAAATTGTGTATACCGCGAGCCTCATCATAAATATAAGATCCGTACATCGTGTCATAGCGACAACTCGCACAATCTCCTAAAAGCCGCCGTAAAAAGTCCCGGTCGAAGCCGTTGAAATTTTGACCGATGATCGGTATCTGCTTAAAAACCTTTCTGAGCAGTCGTTTAATCGATGCCTCGTTAAGCAATTTTGCCCCAAGCACAATTGCATTGTCTCCATTATCAACAGACAAAGCGAGTGTCAAAAGAATCGAAGACGCACTCCGCCGCGCCGTAATACCGTCAGGCAAATACGCCTCGACATCAACCGCAACCGCCTTTTCACGTGCAAGGATGCGTCTCAGTAGCCCTTCAGCCAACGAACGCCTCTCGATGTAAAGGACATCACCCGAGTCAGGCAACGGTGCGCTAAGGAGCGATTTAGCCCGCTGAAGATCTATACTGAAATCTCCCGCCAATTGGTGATTACCGGGACGTAACAAATACGCCGGATGATACGTCGGCACAATATGGACTCGATCTTGCCATACCCAAACACGCCCCCGCGCATGGCTAATCATGTACTGCTGTTTACCGTACTGATGCAGAAGCGTATTGAATGCTATGCCGCCGAGCGCGAGGATTACTTTTAGATTCGGCATCTGTTTGATTATGTTCTCGAAATATAATGAACACGCCCAACGCATTTCCTCATCGACTTTCTTGTTTGAAGGCGGCATGCACCTGACAGCATTTTCAATCCGTATGTCTTTTCTTTTTCGCCTGATTACATTCCAAAGTCGCGCCATCAGGTATTGCCCCGAGCCGCCGACAAAGGGTATGCATTGCTCGACTTCATTATGCCCCGGACGTTCACCGAGTATAAGAAGTTCTGAAGAACGAAGCGGGCCCGCACCTTTTACGATACTATGACCCCGGAGCGAACAATTATCACATCCCCGCATCAGAGTTCTGTCATGCATATCAGCAAAGAGAACAGGTTGATTCCGATATTTCATCTAAGCGCCGCCGACAACCGCGCCGCCTGATCAGGATTTGCACGTTGGCGATGCCCCGCAAGAATACGAGAAGCAAGAAACCGTAAGTCTTCATCTGCATTATCCGTTGCGATGACTGTCAGTTCGTCTCTCAATTCGATGCGCCGGAAAGCTATATCATACCGTCCAATATGCACTAACAACATACGCCATGTACGAGTATCGAATTCATTCTGTGTAACCTTTTTTTCTATATCGCGACATTGGAACTTAAGATTACGGATCAGATTCAAGAACCGCTTATCAAGGAATCGCTGAAGGTGTGTCGAAAACATCGCTCGTGTAGGGTCGTAAGACTTGACCGCTTCATAATATAACAAACACCCGTTTTGAATAATGTCGTCAAGCTCAAGTTCATATTGAAGCTTTTTGGTAAGCGAGTGGTAGAAGATCTTTGCGAGTGAGATTATCTGAGCATGATAATCTTCGAAAACTGGAGGATCATAAAAACTGTCATCATTCATAATAGCCCCTTACTTTTTATGCTTATTTGCTAATCAACTAGCCTAGCATTTCTATGTGACATTGTAAAATTATTTAAAAAATATTGTTATTGTGCGAGTCGATCAGCAAAATAATCGATAGTTATTTCCAAGCCATCTTTCAAAGAAACCACAGGACGCCACGAGAGCAGTGATTTTGCCCGCGAGATGTCGGGCTTTCTTCGAACCGGATCATCAGATGTTTCTGGAAGGTACTCGAAATTTTTAGGTTTGCCCATCAATTCACAAATCATTTGAGCCAAGTGTTGAATGGTAATTTCTTGATCTTTACCGAGATTGACTGGATTGAAATATTCTGGAGTTTCCATCAGAAGCTTGAGTCCCCTGATCGTATCCGTCACATAACAAAAAGACCGGGTTTGAAAACCATCTCCGGTGATTGTGAGTGGCTCACCCTTAAGAGCTTGCACGATAAAATTGCTGACTACCCTACCGTCGTCTATCGCCATGTTGGGTCCGTACGTATTGAAGAGCCTCGCGATTCGAATATCGACGCCATATTGTCGGTGATAATCCCAAAAAAGAGTTTCCGCTATCCTCTTCCCCTCATCATAACAACCCCTCGGACCTATTGGATTAACTGAGCCTAGATAGTGCTCAGTTTGAGGGTGCACCTCAGGATCACCATACACTTCCGACGTACTGGCCTGGAGTACTCTGCTATTCATTCGATGTGCCAATTCGAGAACATGTATTGCGCCCATAACATTAGTCTTGACGGTTGTAACCGGATCTCTCTGGTAATGAATCGGTGAAGCCGGACAAGCCAGATTGTAAATCTGATCGACTCTAAAAGTAAAAGGCAAGGTCACATCATGAAAGACAAACTCGAACTGATCCTCTTTCAACAAATGAGCAATGTTTTTTCTAGTACACGAAAATAAATTATCGACACATATCACCTTATGCCCTATCGCTAACAAATTCTCGCAAAGATGACTCCCCAAAAACCCCGCCCCTCCGGTAACTAATACGTTCTTCATATCTCTTGTTGCCCCCAATCAAAGCCGTCAATATCAAACAGCACGCTCTCGGCATACCCATCAAGAGAATCCCGAACGATCATTGTCCGCTTGATTATATTCGTAAATTTCGACACCGTGGCGACCTTTTCTATCCGATCATTCTCGCCCAAAAAGACAACCAGAGCGCCGTCTACATCGTCAGGTATCGCTGTCAAATTGAGAATAAAATAATCGTATAGATACCGACGCTCCTCACCTTTCTTTATCGTCTTGTATTTCCGGCAAGTCTTAATTGCCCGCGAGATCCTAAGCACATACCGTCCCTCATCTTCGAGTTCGACCACCGCTTGCCGATGCGCTAGTGTTTTCAGCCGGATGCCCTTACGTTTCAGTTTCGCTATAATGCTGTTATGCATAACACACCTTTCTGAGCCACAGAATCGCCATAGGACAACGATCATGCACGCCCGCTTAACTTACCCTTCACCGACGGTCTACACGTCTGAGCAGGGCTTAGACGCATTTTCAGACTTAGCCGCGACGCCTTGCCAATAGCTTCGACTATTTGTTCCCGCGAAGCACTCGCCGGATCTTCTCCTAAAGGTAACGTTGCGATACGCGTCTCGATAAAATCCTGAAGTTCTCGGGCGATTCTAAATGCGTCTTTCTCGAAACCCTGATCTAGCATGATGACAACGCTCTTGAAATTTGAAATGATCAGGAACTTTTGTTTGTCACTCATCCTGCACGTGAACAGAGCCAGGCCCCGGTCGCTGAGATGTCTAAGACAATCAAACGCACCTTCAACAATTACGACCTCGTCATTATCTTTAGCCGCATCAAAATTAAACAGGGCCCGGCTTGCATCAAAGCCTTCATTGAACATGTACTTGCGTCCGGCTTTCTTAGGCGTCGTCAACAGGCGGCCCTGATATCCAATATCCATATCGTTAAACCGGATCGGTATAATCAATCGCCGGGCAAAATAGCCGCGCCGTGCGTATCCGAAACGGTATGCCTTCAATATGTCTTCATCGAATCCCCGGTCGAGCATATACCGTTGGGCCATACTCGCTCGCGGATCGGTGATCGGCAAGTAACCATCAGGTGCAGGAACAGGCACAATTTTTTCCGGCTTTGCTTTTTCAGATCCGCCTTCATTCTGAGCCTGACGAATTTCTGAAAGCTTAGCGCTGTGCTTGCCCAGACTCTTGAGTAAATGATTGACCGTGCCCTTCCAACCGCAATTGAAACAATGCGCCGCACGTGTCGAGCCTCGCAATGTAATCCCGAGCCGTCCGCGTGTATCGAGCCGATCCTCACCCAACAGCACACAAAACGGACAATTCGCCCAATAAGATCCCCGGTGTACCGACGGTCTGAAACCGTCAAGCGATGACTTAAGCCTCGTAATCACTTTCATGAGAACACCCCGAGATTATTCAGATCCTGATTGATCGCATCAGTACGCGCTTTGTGTTGCGCTTCAGCGGACAATACCTGCGCTTCGATCTTTCCGGCCTCGCCAATCTCGATAGTAATAAGTTTTTCAGTCGTCAGCTTTTTCGAATAGAACAGCCCTCGAAAAAAATCACTCATAAAATTTATGGTGTACTTATCGCCTTCGCCCGAGCGGTGTTTCATGACGTGCAAGCGTATACGTTGATCATCGTCGCCTTGCCACTCGTCATCAATTTGTACCCATTTACCTTGTGAATTGCGGATCAGCGACCGATTGAATCCGATAAAAATATCACTGTGATTGTATTTAAGAAGCGAGTCTCCGATCTCGAATTCAGATAAATATTTTGCGCCTGTCCCGGCACGGTTTGTCTGCGTTGCAACCCAGATTACAATATGGTATTGCTTGACAAAATTTGTCAACTCTTCCCACACTTGCCCCTGATCGGTATATGCAAAACCCGTCTGCTCATTGGGACGAATCAGATTGCCATAATCAAGACACACGACATCAAGCGGACGTTGTGTCTCGTCGATCACAGCCTCGATTAGTTGTTGCGTGCGTGCGATGGGCAATCCAGCGGGCAACCATTCGACCTGTATGCGCCCGCTTACGCTCACGCGTTCGGCCTGTTCATAGGCCAATCTGATCTTTTTCATTACCGACGGTATCGTAAGATGTCCGCGAGTCGATCCCGAAATCATCATATCGTGCCGTTCTTCCAGCCGCTCGGCGCTCATTTCATACGAGACATGCAAGACATGAAGCCCTTGGATGTGCGCCGCCTGAGCAAGATGCCCAAGCATCCAACTTTTTCCCTTACCCGGAGGGGCCATAATCGTGCATAACTCGCCCCGCTGAGCACCGATAAACCGGGCATCGAGAGGATCGATCAACGTCGAAATGAATTGATTATCGAGATCCAACCGACGATTGAATCGCGACTTCAAGCCTGAGATCAGATCCGTTCTCAATGTATGCCGTTCGCCGATTCTCTGTGTATCTTCGACTGAGGCGATGATTTTATTGATCGAGCTTTTATTTGCTCGCCCGCTCTCATGAAGCTCGATAAACTCTTCGAGTACTTCCCGGAGTGCGGCATGCCTCGAAAACTCGATCACCTCTTGCCGGGCAATTTCAATATCCGACTGTGAAAATCTCATCTCGCCGTACAAGAGCATCAATGCTTCAGCCTTCTCAGGTGCCAGCCCCGAGTCGGTAATATGTTCAGTGATCTCTTTTTCGGCGAAGTCACGCATCGCCCGGTTATACTTTTCAAAGAACCTGTAAGCAATACCCGCCAATGTCCAATACGTCGAATCTTCGAAATGTTCAGGCTTAAGCGTTGCCCAAGCTAAGCGGGCAAATTCATCGTCGTACATCAGTGCCGCTAAAATTTTCTTGTTTACGATCTCATGCATCAATTGACAACCTCAGGAATCACACCCGCCCATGCCAGTATTCGCTGAGCGGCGTCCCGTTCTTCACGCGGTGCGGGAGTGGCCGCTGGCTTCGAAGCGACAAACTGAACCGCCCGCATGGGCCCCAATGGATCAAGCAGTAATCGAGTATCCGGCAACCGTTGTACTTTGCTGTACCCCCCTGTGTTCATCGCTCGCACCTGTGCATATAGATACTCGCGAGGAGTTACGTAGTTTCCGGTCGAGTGAATGAATTTCATATGCCACAAGTTGTCAGTCTTGTCCGGGGTCTGGCACCTATAAAGAAGCATGGATTCAAGCGCCCGGTATTTATTCAGATCAACAAGTGCCGCGCCATACGCCCCCTCACAATCAACCCCGAAATTATTTAGGAACAGACTGTTTGCGGCATCCAGCCAACTCTCAAAATAATTCTGCAAGTCTTCGTGAATGTTTGAAAATGTCGGCGCAAACTTTGCTGAATGCATCGCGACTGTAAGAAGCGAATTCATACACGCGGGCGAACCTAGCCAACCCGCGGTCGGAGAGTAGTTAAACCGCGAGCCCCGTGCATCCTCATACCTGTACAAAGCAATCAGTCCGGCAAGCAGATCTTCTTCGCCTATTGTCGTTTTTCTCGCATAGGACTTCAGCGCCTTGAAAAATCTTTTTTGACGCGGCAGTGTAGGTTCGTATAAGAACGAATACGGATAGAACAAGCCGAACTCTGCCTGTACCCGGTGCCCCAAATAATTGAGCAACCCCTCGTCATCGCACTTGGCAACCACTACGCCGACAAAACTGTCCCGCGAATTTTTATTTTTCGGTGTATCTGTCGTTGTTGATTTTGCATGTGTAATGCTTTTACCAAGTTTGGTAACTAATCGTTGTAATAAAAAGAACCGTGATTCAAAATCATGAATCTTCTCTTCAGATAAATCACAACAAAAGTCTTGAAAAGACACAAGGACAGGTAAGACGCGCGCTTTTATTACGCGCGCAGTGCTTTTTTCAGATTTCGTACACTTTGGAATCGGCGCAACTGTTGATTCTAAAGAGATACCGTGTGATTCAAAGTGTACGAAAAAAGTCTTAAATGCGATGGGTTTTTGAAGATCTGCCATATCGTAGTAGCAAAGTGTACGAACCGCCTCACTCATTGTGTTGTTTTTGTTATGCTTGATCATCAACATCGCATCTCGCATAACCTTTGCATTATCAGCAAGTTCTGAGCATAGCTTGATTAACGCTTTTTTGTTCGACGGATTTTTTATTTTCGCAAGAATTTTTACCGCTGAGGATGTCAGCCAATAAGTACGCATCAATGTCGAATCGATTCTCATCCATACCGGAATGAAATCATCGGCCATAAACCGTCCAGTCGCCGCTTGAGCGACAAGCGCCTTCATTCTGTACCCGGCACGCATAAGATCTCGCTCAGCTAGTTTGTACCCGTAACGATTTCTATATGAGGGTATCGCGTCCTTTTCCCAGACATCGCGTAACGGTACGCCATGTTCTGTGCCGACGTATATCCGCTTGGTATTGCCGATACTTTCGATGAGCCCCGAATCGTGAAACGATTTTATGACATTGGATACTGAAGATCGGCTTGCATTAAGTGACAATGCGAGTTCTGAAATATTCACATCATTGTATAGTTGCCCGAACTCGCTCATGCGTGCAGTCTTTCTAAGCGCACGCGCAACCCGCCCATGCAGTTTAATCACGTTTTCTTGCCCCTCTCTCATGTGCTTAGCTCATACGTTTTTATCTTGCATGCTATCGCATTATTGATACCTGAGTAGGTTGATTCATTTTCTTACACTCCGCAATTCGAGAATGTGAATGGTCGAGAAGATGTGCATTTTGCTCATCGACAAAATCGATGTAATGGAGCCGCTCTTTATCTTTAGCGATTCTGAGCCCGCGTCCGAGTACCTGTCTAAATGCAATATCACTTTTGCCCCCGGCAAGATTGATAATACAATCGATTACGGGAATGTCAACTCCCTCGCCAAATAAACCTCGCGTTGCGATCACAATATCGATGCCCCGGTTTTTGATGCTTTCTTTAATCAGATCAAGTTGTGCCCGGCGCGTCGCGCTTTTTGTCCATTCCCCGTGGATGAAAACCATGTTAAACGCACTGTTTTGTTGTCTGAGCATGTCTTGAATTATCCGTCCATGTTTGACTTCTTGAACTATAATCAAGACGATCCTTCGCCGTTGCGCGTGCTCCAGAGTGCACTTAACAGCGTACTCGTTACGCACGACATTCTCGACAATACCTTCCCGGTACGCACGAAAATATTGCACACCGAAAATATCAGGCTCATCGATTCTGAAGAACTCGCAATGCGTCGGTGCAAGATAGCCTTGCTTCTGAAGTTCATCGACACCGACATATGTAATTTCTGGGCCGAGCGCTCCGCGCATTAGGATTTTCCATTTTCGCTTTTGCGGCGTCGCGGTCATACCAAATCTGTAAGGGGCTTTCTTAAACCGCCTTGCGACTTGATACCACTGTGCCTTTTGCCCATCACTTGCGACATGATGGCACTCGTCGATGATTATAACTTTGAACTGTTCAAGGATGGGCATACGGCGTTTATTACCGATAGCCCGTCTAATCGCTTGCACCATGAATACTGTAATCGGTTTCAATTCAGTATGCCCGCCCCGGTATGCTCCGACATTGTTGGCTCCGAAGAACTTACGAAACTCCGTAACCGTTTGATCAAATAGAACCGAGTTGTGCACAAGGAATGCTGAGGGTTTTTGGATGCCCTGGATAATGGCCCCGGCAATTATCGTCTTACCGCCTCCGGTCGCAACCGAAATATAGCCCTGCTTTGCGTCAAGCATCTGTGCGATAGTAGTGATCTGATACGGCCTAAGTTTAATACCCGGCAACCGGAACATATGAGGCACGAAGTCGATATCTTCCCGGCGGTCGTCGATGATATATTTATACCCGTGATTATCTAGCAAATCAGTGACGAGATCTATACACCCAGTCGGAAATTTCGAGCCCTGAAAAAGCCGTGCGCGCCCATCCCACTTTCCGGCTTTGAATGCGGGCATGTGAAATGCCCCCGGCAATGCGTAAGACAGCACGTCAGAGATCGCTGTACGTGGCATGAAGCCCTCGATACGTGTATCAACGCACTCGACGATAAGACGTGCTGGCAAGCGTTTAATCAATGAACTGCCTCGCCGCTATTTTTTACTTGATCGGTAAACTTTCTGACTTCAACTTCAAGCAATGTATCGACCTTATATTCAACTCGTCGCACGGTTGAATAAAGCCCCAGCACAAAAAGCAAGATAACCCCCAAGTTCACAAGACATACCCCCGCCGTTTTATCACCCAAAAAATACGCGATCACCCCTGTTATAATCTCGCCTATACAAAAAAAGACGACGAGTGCCCCCAGACACCCGTCGCATTTGAATTTACCCTGCATACCTTTTATGCTCATTTTAGTCCTTTCCGAGAATCCACTCTAACACTTCAGGATGATTTTTGCGAGCGCTTTCGATATACGTTCCAGAAATCTCTCCTGTCCGTTCGTAATCCCCGAGTACGCGTCCGAGCATTCGACGTAGGCTGGTGATCTCTCGTACCTGATCCTGAAAGAGAGTCTTGAACATATCGCGCATCTGCTCCGTACGGTCGAGCACATCCGGTCGCAATTTTTTATAGTCGTATAGGCGTTCACTCGGTTGAGGCGGTTGAGGCGGATTATCCCGTGGCCGATACGGTTCTTCTTTGTCTGCTTTGGTTTGCGACGTACGTGCATTTTCTGATGACGACTTGTCGGACCCCGAGTCGGCCTGTGATAATTCTTCCTCACTGGAATTCTTCCTCGAACTTGGCCCTTTCGGCCAAATCTTATCCAAATCAGCAATTAGGGCAAGTGCTTGTTCACGCATGTGTTTAAAGACTCGCCCATTGCCGGACGTAATTAGGTCTCTATCTCTACAATGTTGATCTAACTTAAGTACTTCTTCAGCATCTCTCCGAGTCTTCAGCATTACCCAGTAACTGCGTTTTGAATATTCGGCATCCTTTAGACAATGTTGGTAAAATCCCTCATCGATCACTCCGTGGATTACGTTGTCATACGTAGTCTTACCGATCTTGATCATCTTCATACATCAATCCTCGATGAGTCCAAAGACGCCGTCGAGCGTATCGATCTCTGCTAAACATCGATCACGAAGCTCTTCGCCACTAAGCTCTTCTTTAGTGCTTTCGATAATCGCCGCGATCACACTCAGATCAGTCAGTTTCAGTTCAACCGATTCTCGAATAACATCGGCCAGTTTGCCCGTATCCAAGCCTTCTTTCATATAAACGGTCGTATCGTTATGAGCAACAATAACGATATCGTGCCTTTCATCAGAACCTCTGGATTCCATTGTGATCTTGGTAGTTGTTTCGATTTCAACATTAAAAATTTCTTTTGTAATGTTGCTTTTTTTCTTAGCCATAAGTTATCTCCTTTCATCTCTTAATTAGTTCCTCTTGATCAATCCCTGCTTATTCTTGCCCAGTCTTCGAACGCGATCTCCCCTTCAACCAATCACCAAAAACACAGATCCACCAAATGGGCCCCAATAAAATAGTCAGCCAACAGGGTACTGGAGGACAAGGTGGTCCACCTTCATCAACGTAGAAATACCCAGAATCGACAAGCCGAAACACTCCCACCATCACTCCTAATAGCCCCCAAATCACCAGTAACATTGCTACAATAAACAAAATATGCATTTACTTATCCTTTCAAGAAGGCGGGCCCGTGAATGGGCCCGCAATTATTAAGACGCCTTCGACTCTTCGATCAGCGTCAGAGTTTTCGGAGAGACGTGTTGGATACGCCCGGTCGAATCGAGTTTGATCTTGACGTACACAAAACCCTTTTTGTGTTTTGAATATCCAACAACCGTACCGGGGACTGGCACCTTCTTGACTTTCGGTAACTCCGTATCGTTATCCTCAGCTTCTGCTATTTCGGCGTCTGAGTAGATTATCTTCTCTGACGAATCCCAAACAACATGAGCACCGTATGCAACACCCGTATCGGTTTCATAATCTTCAACAATTCCGACAATGCTCTCACGGACTTCAGCTTCAAGCGATGTGATTTTATCGCCGATGACATCAGCATCAACCAGTAACAGATCCCGGTAAGCCTCAGTTTTCATGCGCAATTCTTTGAACTCTTCCAGCCGCCGTTTGAATACGAGTTCGGACGTTTTACCCTTCGCGGCAAGATGCTTAATTTCTTCAGCAAGGATTTCGAATTTACTCTCGATCTCGAATTTGACAATCGCATACATCTGCTTTTTAGCGGTGCCGCAATCAAGCATCGGTAATGTGTACAACGTGCCACCAACAGTGGTGAGCAATGTATCCAGGGCCGAAGTCTCACACGGCACGAAGTAAATGCCTCCGCTCTCTCGAAGCGTGATACCGGACTGATCCCGCACCCATTCAAGAATGATCTTGCGAATATCTTCACTTGTGAAAACATCCGTGAATTCTTTGTATAAATCCATGAGTGCCTGAGCATGCGTATTCAACGTTTTGCCGAACCGCAAACGGTCGTTGTCCTTTTCGTACACAACAACAGTTCGCTTCTGAAAATCGAGAGATTCACCCAATTCCTCAGCATCGTTGATGACTTCTTCGGTAATGATGTACCCCACCATCGCGGCGTCATCACGAACTTTCGTAATGAGTCCGGCATCTTCGAGATGCTTTAATTCCTTGAGCGCCCGGCGCAGTACCCGTTTCTTGATCGGCTTGCGCGGCATGTATTTCGTACCGATTGTTGCACCGAGTAACTGCTCAAGTTCAGGCTCTTCAACCTTTGTCTGAGACAACGACCAATAAATCGTATAACCAAGCACAGGCATTCCCTTGACATCACTTAAGATCTCGGCCCGACGTTTTGCCGATTCAGTCTCGACTTTCGTAAACCTTCCTGTCTTCGGATCTTTCATCCGCATTATTTATTCCTCCAAACTTCCTGAGCGGGCCCGAAAGCCCGCCCGGCTTTAAATTGTAAACGCAACATCAAATGCCGCATTCTCATGTGTTATGAGATCGCCCGCAAGATTGACAACCCGGTTCGAAAACTTTTCGATCTGAGCAGATGAACCGCCCCAAGTATTAACAAAAAGCGTACACACATCGACACCTTTATCTTTACGCCATTTGTTAAACTTCGTAAGCCAGTCTGCTGAAGCACGGCAATCACCGTCAGTAATAAAAACGATATCGGCTTTCTCGAATTCCTTGCTCTCTTCGATTGCCTTGATCGATTCATCAAGCGGGCACTCAAAAGAGGTGCCGCCGCCTGTACCATGACTAAGGATTTCAGTAAGTCCGAGAGCATCATTCTCATTCTTCTTGATGACAACAGTCTTAACGACTTTAGTGTTGAATAAGAAGAAGCAAAAGTCTCTCTTCTGTTTGCGAGCAATCATGTACATCGCAAGAGCAAGAGCCTTTGACCATGTATCCGGTACGCCACGCATAGACCCCGAACAATCGACAGGCACAACAATCGGCCCGCGGGCTTTAGTATCCTTGCCTGTGATCTTATACTGCATCAAAGCACGATTCATGTACTTCTTGAAGAAGAGACCTTCAAGCATGCCATCGTCACCATTTGCCAACAACATGCGTTCACTAGGTGTCAGTTTCATAAGATCGTTACCGAACTCGACGCCCTGCAATTCTTGCCGTTCATAGTCAGCTTTCTCGGCTTGTTTCTTGAGAGCAATTTGTTTCATCCGCCCAGCAAGCTTTACAACTTCCTGAAGACGAGGACTATTTTGTATAAGCGAAGCTAATTTCGCCCGTGCCTCGGTACTCATACTATTTGTGATCTCTCCTGCTTCAGTGCCGTATCCGAGTACGCCCATTGCAGAAGCACATTCACTCGCGGTTTCAGTTGCCTGATCAACCGCTCCCCGTATAGCCTGTCGTATTTCGTCTTCGTTTGCGTCAAGAACTTTTTCGAGTTCGGTGTCCGCCTGTTTGACAGCATCAAGAGCACTGGCAAATTCATCACAATCAGTACCCTGAGGATCACCATTGGCAAAAATATCTTCAAGTGATTGTTGTGCAGTCTGGGCACATTTCTGCTGATTCTTAACGTCTTCGGGCAATTCATCGAATACGCGTTTCAGCATGTCAAGCGACAGGCTTGCATTCGTTGCATCACCCCTTGTAAACTTCCGCAAACGGTCATACTCCGATAAATCGGTCAACGTATCCGCAACCCGCTTGTTGACTTTACGATCAACAGGTACGTGCTCTTCGACCTTCGGAGCGTATTTGTACATCAGCCCGAAACCATCTTCGAGCAAATCATCAAACGCCCCTGAAAGTTCAGGATCGGTTGTTTTAACCGCTTCACGAATCTCTTCGACCTTGGCAATGTTCGCGCTTGCTTCGTGAAAAGTCTCGCGATCCATTGTGTCGATATTCGTAACATTTTTCATCACTATTCCTCACGCATCAAAGGGCCCGGCACGTTTACCGGACCCGGTAAATTTCAGATATCGTATCCGACACATCTGTGTAAGACATCCCGTTGCCATGTCTTGACTTCGCTGATTGCTTTTTCGATCCGCACTTTGCCGGATCTTTTACTGCTATCAGCATCAGCCGTGTTATAAAGCGTAGTCATTTCGACAATGACCTTCTTGAACTTCTCATTCGCTTCAAACCCGACCGCGGAGGCTTCAGGAGTCTCAGCGCTCCCGATTGCGGTATCGAAAACCTCTTTAGCCTTGTCAAGCCATTCCAAAGTTTCCTTGACTTCGGGTGATCCTAACGCTGAAAGGATTCGTTCCACGTTCGCACGATCCTCAGGCGCATTCCAAAAGACATGTCTCAGAATTTCTATGTCTTCTGTATCGACTCGGCTACGTCCTTCAAGGTATGCCCGAGCCTGGAGTAATCCGACAGACTCACGCCAACGCCTTGGCGAGAATTCAAAACCCGCGTCCTTCAAACGGCCTCTCAATGTCGTCAATATATCGACGATGCCGTTTAAGGCAACAGACTTAACATCAGTCTGAGCTATGCTGAGTTCATCCAGTGTCACCTGAATCGGTGAATCTGTAATTTCTTCAGTCAGCATCATGGCTTTAAAATTGTCATCGTCAACAATATCGTCAACGTATAAACGCAACATCAAACGATCATACAAAGCATTGAGCGAGCTATCCTCCGGCAATTCATTCGACGCACAAAACGCACTGACTAGCGGACACTCGTCGCGCCTGTTGCCATTGAAGAACAAACGTTCATTGATAAATGTCAGTAGTGTATTCAGAATCGATCCGCCCGCTTTCCAGATCTCATCAAAGAACACAACAATTGCGGTCGGCGCAAAGCCTCCAGTCGAATACTCAACCCTGTCCTCTTTCAGAGCGCTCATTTTCATAGGTCCAAACAGTTCTTCAGGTTGAGTGTACCGATTGATCAGTACTCGAAAATAACTGGCACCTTTGATCGCCCGGCAAAATAATTCGATTACGAGCGATTTCGCTGTACCGGGCGGGCCGAGCAGGAAGACATGCTTTCGTGCGAGTAACGCAACCAAGCACGCATAAATGACCGCATCGCGCTCAACAAGTTGACTGTTGAGATGCTTCGCGATCTCCCGAAATTTGTCTCTTATTGTCATCTGCTTACTTCGCTTTCTATGTGGTATCCCACATCTTAATTATGCACTATCGTGTTTTTTCTTCGCCTAACACAGAACCAACGATAAGCTCAGATCACCCCTTTCTGTTCGATTTCCCGCAGTCTTGAAATATTTATGTATCGTTTATTCGAGTGAAGCCATTCATTCATGTGCCCGCGTGTCAACTGTTCGGCCCGCTTAGCTGATCCGGTACTTGATAATTCGATGGTATAAATAGCGTTCCAGATCTTAAGTGCAACTCTGATTGCGTCTGCTATATCTTTGTTAGTCATCATTGATTTTCCTTTATTGAAAAGGGCGACCGAAGCCGCCCTTGGTTCGTCCTTCTGACATCAGCGCTTACAGCCTCGTCCGCGTCAGGCCCCATGCCCGAAACGCCGCTCGCAACCCACCGCCGACCGAGCCGGATCGTTATAACAAATTTTTTGATATCCCCTTTCAAAATTATTTACTGTTTCGATCTCACCCGAGATCTCATCAGAGGCTTAAGGTTGCCTGACAGTACTTTCGTCTTTCTCGATTATTTGATTCTTAGTTCTACCCGTCTGACCTTTCGTAACCGTCTTAAGTTGCTACCTTAAAAGAGCCCGGTGGTGTGAGTTCCTATAAAATCGTCTGCGTGGGGTGTTTCAGAATCGTTCGTCGGGAGCAGACTGCCATCCGGTCGGAGCGCTTTCGCGCGGGCTATGTGCGTTAACCCGACCGGACTGTCGGAGGAGCGGGAGGATCTTTGTTTTTCATAATCATTACAATACTATTGTAAGATGTCACAGACGATATTACAAGGATCAGCACAAAAATAATCACGCCTATTCGGAGGAATCACTGTAAGCTATTGATTCTAAAGGAGATAAAATATTCTTAATATATATTGTTATGCGCTAGCTTATAGGCATAAGTAACGATTTGACCGATTTGAATGTTTTACCTGCTATATATACTTACCTTATTGATACGGAAACACTGAGTCTTAGAGCGGCGTAACCCATTGAAAACACACGAGTTGACAGACATGCGATAATATATATGAAAGCGAAGTCCAGAATCTTTAACAATTAGGAGGTAAACATTGTGGATCTAAAACAAAAGGTGTATCGGAAGATGTTTCGCCTCTTAACTTTTAAGTCATTTACTGTTTTAATAGTACATCCTGATCAAGTACACAAAATGAGTAAGAAGCGATGACATCTGTATATCTTGATCAAGTACACAAGATGAGTAAGAAGCGATGGCGTTTATACATTTCAGTCTAACCATTTGAAACCAAAAACTTTTTTATGTTTTTTTTATGGCACACAGTTTGCTTGCAGTTTTTGACATTATAAGTCTTTTAGAATCAATTAGTTAATATAGCACCCTGAGGATCGCCGTCACAAGCAAAACTCGAAGACCCCTTTATGCTGGTATGCATCGAAATCCATACACATAAAAGCAATATCCGGGCCAGTCCTTGACTCTAAAGAAGTTATATAATCCTGTTTTGAATTTTGCACAAGAGATGTGCAAATCGGTGACGGCAATCCTCGAACGATTTCGGACTTTTAGAAATTCAGAAATGCAAGCAAGTCCTGTACCAGAAAAAAACTGGATTTTATTTTTAAAGGATGGATTATCTAGTAACTTCCGGCACGGGAGAAATTTCGACACGAATTTCAGAACCGTTAGCCCCGAGCATTCGCCCGGCTCGCTGACTTATTTTGATGGCATGCTGTGCCGAATCATCTTGGAACGAGCCTTGGATCTTAAAAACAAGAGCCTCGCGTTGAGATGAGGAAGTGTTTCGGACCTTCATATGCGTTTGCCCGCGATTATAAATCTGTGCAATTCCAAGTTCATTTACCATAATAAATGGCGTCTCGGGACCGAATGTTCCGATATCGGCGATTGCATTATAGATAAAAAATTCTTTGAGTTGCTGATCTTTTTGCATTTGCTTAATAGCAATGACCTCTTGTTTGATCTCCTTTAAAAGAGCGACGACACCTTGCCCGCCATTACCCTCTAAAATTCTCTCAGCATGTAGTCCCGCCTCGTGCGCGCTCGCCGCGTTATTCAACACCGTGACTGTGTATCCCGCAAGGAGAAAAAGCACAGCAGTTAATATCTTTTTTAAGTCGAGAAACTGACGTAATCGATTTAACTTCAACATAGCTTTATCCTTATTTATCTTCAGTCGATATACTCACATTGAGTTTTTTAGAGAACACCGATCCGATATGATTCGATACATTGGATGCAAAGAAAATCGCCATTGCCCAAAAGATCACGTCAGCAAAATGCTGGCTCTCGATTTTCGAGAACCATGTAAGTCCCGCCGTCACTACAATGACAAGAACAAAACTGGCAAATTTACGCCAACCAAAAACTACAGATACTTTAGTTTCATCACTCATGATCTATTTAGTAAGCGCGTTGCCTATTACTACGCCCCCTACAAATACTCCAACGCTTACCGCTTTTCCTTTCCATGATTGCCAGAAATTCCTTTTACGTTCTGCTTCGAGTTCCTTCTCGAATTTCTCGGCGAGTACTTTATATGAATCTCGTTGATCCACTACTGCATTTAATCTTTCCTCGACCGATTGCATTCTTATTTCGAGAGCGATATATTTACTGTCGTGCTCTGATATCACGGATTCTAACTGAATGATCTGACGAGTCCTTTCCTTAGCAATCTCTTCAAGTCTCGCCTCACTTTCCCGACGGCTTGCGACCTCGATAAGCGCCTTTTTGAAAACCTCAGTCGCATCGCGATTTAAATTGAATCCATCAATCGTTGAGATGATTTGAACACCCGGTGTTTCATATAGAACTGAAGCGACTTGTGCCGTACTTGTTGCCAGCCCGATGTCCCCCTCATGCCGCACACTTCGGAAGGCCCCGGCACGATCATTTATGATTTGATCACGGGCCTGTAAAGCCGACGCTTCTCTCTTCTGGGATTCGACAACCGTCTTTTGCATTTGCGAGATTAAAACATTTGCCGCTCTGATCTGTTGAGCCGTCACTTTGGAGACTTCATCAAGTGCCTGTTGTTTTGCCTCGGCAATCGCCGAGGTAACGGCAACATCCAGTTCGGCAACACGCCGTTCTTCAGACGCCTGATTGAGACGCCAACCCTGAAACGCTACGACACTCAAGAGCGTTACCAGGATTATCCCACCAATGCCCGCCAATACCCATTTATAGCGTGTTAAGAACTCAACCATACCTACACCCCCAAGAGAGCGCTGTGCGCTTGTCAACACGCTCAACGGTCTTTACGCCGCCATAGTGACCAATGCACATAATTTCTCTTTTATTTTGCCTCCGCGATACCGCAACATGTACCCATGCGGGTTTACCTCTCTGAGAACCATACTCGTGAATCACCTGATCGATATCGAGATCGTCAAGATGAATAACAATAAATGCAAACAAATAAAAATTTGCAGTGACACTCGGTCGTAATCTCTCACCTACTATATTATGCACTTCGTTCTCGATCTGATAGAGAGCATCGCAAGGATTATAATCCTCCGATATAAATCTCGTACTCAATGACAGATCGGCGGCTTCGCCGAATATATGCTGAGATGTTTCGGCACCGCCGACCTTTTTATTGAGTGCCGGACTGCGCCAACCCGATGAAACTGAGATCGGAAATCGAAGCCGCGACCGGATTGGTTGCAGTGTATTCTGACTCAGGTATGTAAGATTATCGACGATTTGTGTCGGAGGATCGTATTGTTTAGCATTGATTGCCGGATACCGTTCAGCCGTATCTGACCGAAGTAACTCATGCAATGTAAAGTTTCGTGAAAGCTTTTGATTACTAATCATATTATTCAGCTAAAATCTTGTCCGACAATCTCTGTCAAAAGCTCAGTCGAACTTTTAACGTGTACTCTGAGAACATCAATCGTTCCCGATGCCGACGTAAGTGTAAAGCCCCCTCCTCCGACTGTTTTAAAAACCGCATTGAGCGTGACCGTATTGCTCCCCCCGTATGATTGTACAATAATTAAAGTAATAATCATTCCCGGTACAGCATTTGTTGGAGCATCAAGCGTAATGTTATCTCCAAGCGTAATTAAAAATTCTGTACCTTGTCTAAAATTAAGTGTCTGCGACCCTGAAAGCGTACCCATATTTTTGAGCTTGCTGATCGGTCGGTATAAATTTCCCGCACCCTTCGCCCGCCATTCAAGCAATTCATTCGCGGCATTGTATTCAAAAGTTGGCTTTTGTCCAGCAGAGTCGGCAGTCTGGAACTCAACAATTTTGTCTGAGTCGGTGCCCTCCCCGTGCCGGATTGTATTGTTATGAAAACCTGTTGTCTCGTCGTGTTCTATCTCGTGCTGATCCTTGAGATAAGCCGCATTGGCTTTGTCCTCGTTCCAATCCTGGAAATATAACGGATTCCCGATTGCTTTATTAGGTAAGACTGTAAATATTGCCATAATGCTACATCCTAAGAGGCGAAAGTGTGAACACTGTCGCCGTTACTAAATTGCCCAGTCACCTTATCACCCAAATACCACCATAATGCTTTCTCAGTTGCCGTTGCCAAATCGTAATCAGCCGTCGGCGGATCGCCACGATCAGATAACAGCCGTGCATTTGCAAGTCCTGTCCTGATCACACCGACTTCAAAGCGTAATTCATCGAGGTTAAACCCTAGTGAAACCACTCTGAGCGGTTCGCCATCGTCGCCCCATTTGCTTACATAGGTAAGCTTCAAATCGTTCGTAAGTTCGACCGCGTTAATAACTGCAATATCGTTCGGCAATCCAAAAGTAAAACGGTCGCTCGTATGTCTCTGAAAAAAGTTGCGGGCCCGCACAACATCGAATGCCGTGTCAATATCGCGCACAAAAAAGAATTGAACGCTCTCACTGATCGTTTGACCTATATCAATCTGCGAGCCGACATCTTCGTATATCTCTTCAACAAGCCATGCACTCGATTCGCCGTAATCTTTTGCGTAGGAATACAGAATCTTATTACGCACATCATTGTTTTCTGTTGCGCTGAACGAGTCGCGAAGCATGAACAGCTTCTCGTCATATGTCGGTGTCGGAAAATCGGCGTCAACCAATGCATTGACTGATGTCGAGATATCGAAAAGCCCGATTGCGATTTTCCCGGCGATGTTTACATACAAATCGATATTGAATGAAATCAAAAAGCGTGCAATGACTTCTTCATGCGTGATTTTTTGATTGATCAATCCGGCGGAAACCCATCCGCGTTCAGTTGTTAATAATCCGACCGCTGTAAAACTGGTAGTATCGATATCGCTCGAAGATACCCCGGCATAATTTTCCATGTAATCTTTAAGTTGATCTTCAGGTTCAGTGATCAATGTGCCTGAGGCGAGTCCAGTTGTCGTAGTCCCTCTAATATTCGCCGTAACGGTCGCCGAGGCTATATTAGTGATTACTCCGGCACCGATCCTGATTTCAGTATGCGTATCGCCGCCGCGCGAAACTTCAACAACGGTATATTGCCCACCAGACAATAGAGTTGTAGTATCACCTTCTTTGACGTATACCTCATCGACGCCCTTGACCGCATGCTTCGCGACGTGAAAGCCGCGATTTGTTACGTCAATATATGGCAAACGGATTGCCCCCCACTCTTTCGCAAGATCATCACCGGACTTGTTTGTCAGGCCCTGATTTGTCATATCTCCATATATGATGTATTGCCTTGTCGCTCCCGGCGAGAAGTTCAAAGGCAGATCTGCAAAATCAGCGGGCGAGAATACCAAATCGAGTTCGCTTTTGAACATCTCAAATGTAAAATCTTGCATTGTAATCCTGAGCGTATCTCGACCTGTAAGCTGAACCGAACGTATACGTCCAGTATAAATCGTCGTAAAATCATTTGATCGCGAGCCGCCCTCAGGCCCAAGTAGCAGTACGCCATCTGTTCCTCTGAGTGCATTGATCTCATCTTTGAGATCCGTAAATTCAAGATCGGCATTGCTCAATTCGACTACAACATCGCCTATTATCGGAAACCCGACAGGCGACGGGATTGCCCGGCGAAGTGTGCCGAACTTGATAACTTTGCCAGTATATAAGCGACTCGGATGACGCACATCGATGTTTGAATAATAACGGGTGCCCGAACTGAAACTCAACTCAAGCAATACAAGATCCCCCGCAATGTTTTCGAACAACGAAGTCGCCGCGGCCCACCAGTTCGTATGCCACCATGCGCCCTTAGTTGCGTCGCCTCGATTACCCGAGAACCAATTATTATGCCAGTAGCCCGCACCGCCTTTTGCCATTATCTACCTCGAACTCGGCGTTGCTGTGATCGCCGTCCGCTCGTCTGAACTGTTGACCGTACCCTGAATCCTTGTGCCTACACCGTTCGGCGTTTTAAGCGTACGCCCCGAATTGGTTGTGACGCCGAGAAGTGCTGACAACATCAGACTAAATGCCTGTTGTACTGTATACGATCCCTCAGACTCGACTATATCGGTCATGATATCGTCAACGATTGCCTGAATAAATACGGTCTCTGTTGTTGATCGATCTCTTGGGTGCTGTGCACTTGTATGCCCATATGTTTCAATATTGATCTCTTGATCTTCCCATTCCTTCGTTGCCGACTGATCGATAATGACGACCTGAATGCGCTTTGCCGTGAGTTCGGCATTTGTAAGAACAAGCCGGAATGAGCCCTTCTCGATATGCGACGGTAAATTAGTTGAATCCCCCGCCGATCCTGCACCTGTCTCACTGGTATATAAGATCACCCGCACATCACCAGCCGTAAAACTTGGCGGATCATTGTTGAAATTTTGTTCACCCGCCTTGATCAGCGGAAACTCGATTTGTGTTCCTGTCGCATAAAGTCTTTCAGCGTTCATAATTTATCACCCATCAACAAAGCCCCGTTTAATACCGCGATACATACCTCGATTCAATCCTCTCTCGCCGCCGATGACTTCTTCAACAACAGTCTCAATAGCAAATTGAGAAATCCGGGAAGCGCGAGAATCCGGGCACACTATTGCTTCAAGTACCGCTTGCGTAAGTTGCGATTCGATATCCGACGGCGTATACACCACTTCGATTCCGAGTTGCGTTACGTGTACTTTGTTTGTATTTTTACCACTGAGATCTGACCCAGCAAGCACTGCCCAGTAATATTCACGGGTGTTTACATTTTGCGCCGAGGCGACCGAAAAACCGCCAACGGTAAACGCCGTGAAGTCGATGCCTTTCGTGGCGTCATCTAGTCCGCATGAGAAGGGCTCGCCCCATCCCCACGCTCCGTGTTCGATCCCTCCCCAAATATCATTACCGACAAATGCATACCTCGATTGACGTGCAAGCCCCGGTGCCAAATCATGCCCGCCTATACCGTCGCCTGTGTATGTACCTGTTGCTTGATCAGGGCTCGATTCTTTGATGCCCCAATACCAAAAAGTCACACCGTTCTGATTTGCTTCGACATGCGAACCGACTGAAAAATTTGTGCCTGTGACCGCTGTGATCGCTCCTGTTATCGGCGATGTCCCGTCGGCTCTCATTGCGCCGTCACCTACCCCCGCACCGAAGTTAACCGAATTCATCGAATTCAATCGCATAATTGCAACCCGGCCCGTTGAATCACCTTTTACCCAAAGGATGCCTGGCTCAAAACCAAGAGCAATTGTCTGCGATGTGCCGTTGCCTACATACGATCCGGTAAAACAATCATCACCACCAATCGCAACCCACCATACAAATCTATAATCTAGCTGAGCACCGCTCGTTATAAAGCGGCCACTATTCAAAAGTATCTCACCATGATTCGAAAACCCGTCAACATCAATCGAAAACGCATCCGTCTCTCTCCGTCCGTTATCAAATGACAATGATAAATTCGCCGCCATATCTGTAATTTTCAACATTACTTCGGTTTGCGACCAAGCGATAACAACCTTCGGCGTAAAGCCGAGTCCTCTAACAAGCAAAGGATTCTCATCATTGTGCAGGTATACTCCTGATTTTACGTATAAGCTCATTGCCGTCTTACTCCCGCTTCGAACGCATTTACTTTGCTTATATTCATTTGATTATTATCCGAATCGACTTCGATGATTGTACAATGCGTCGCACCGCTGAATTGCCGTTTATATCTGTATCCTGCACCTACTGAATTCAGACTGCTCTGTATGAACTCGCCTGTATTCGGATCGTACAGCACACCCCGATGACGTGCAAGTCCGGCATCTTGCTTGCGTTCATGGATGTTAAACGCAATCGCTTTTACGTTTCCTGACGGGGTATTCAAATCGGGCAAAGAATACGTATCCAGTGCGGCAACCGTCGTTTTAATATATTCCGTATTCTCAGGCTCGACCTCGTCGATCACCTCAAAATTATTACTGCCCGCCCCTATTCGCGTCCATTCTTCATATGTACCGTAAGAATCCGGCGAGCGAGATTCGACATAAATCGTCGATCCGAGATTAAGCAGAAAATCATTATTGACTGATCCCGCGTCATCGCACAAATAAAAATCATCGATGAATATCGGATATGATGTAAATTGCCCGACTAATTTATCTCCCAAAAGTAACTTATCGATATAACTATTTCCTGTATTTTGTGTGTCGATAGGTGATCCGCTCATGATTGCAGATCCATTGATCCTTATTTCGAAAGAACCTGTGTTTCCAATAGTAAATTTCATTTCCAGATATGACCACTCACCAACAGTGAGTGCTTCTGTCGATGTATCGAGGAGTGTTGTAGATCGATATACGACAAGTTGATTCGATGTGTTGAGCCTCACTCTTATTTGTTCAGCATTTGAATCATACGTGTGAATAAGTGCAGGACTGACAGAACGCCCAGCGGTCGGTTTAATTGCAAAGCCAATAATAAACGTCGTGACGTTCGGTAAATGCAAGCCGATATACTGTAGCCCTCTCCCGAACCTCAAGCCATTACTCGACCCCCCTTTCGGCGCTCGACCAACAGAATCGATTCGGAACGAAGCTGAATCGATAATCTTGCCTGTATCCCACTTTTGAGCAAAGTCCATATAATGATCAAAGCTGTCACAAAATAATAAACTCATGCTGTCAATTTCACTCCGAAGTCGATTGCTGTAATATCTCCGACAGACCATGCCGCCGCCGTTCTTACATTTGTTTCTGAGATCCATTGATAATTATAGTAAGCTGTCACAATGTCTTCCCATTTTACTTTTGTCGTTAATGGAACCGATCCCCCCAATATTTGCAGTCGAGGATTCAAAGCGTTTGCTGAAGCCTGTACGTATGTTTTATTATGCCCATAGTACCCCGCAATTTGCCGGGCGGAGTCATCACGTTCGCGCGTACCTCTTGCGACAACATTCAAGGCGATGGCATGAATTACCGCCGCTCCTTCAGTAATTCCGGTATCGTTCTTAAAAGTACTGATATCCCCTATTGCTTTATTACCGAGAGGTGAGTTTGCATGAGGCGATGAAATAAACGTACTGTCATCGTCACAATCGCCTGACTCATCAACCGCCGCAACCTGTGACCCCGCTTCGTATTCTTGCCAATAGTCATAAAGCCCGGCCTGTCCCGGTGCCAAATATTCAACGCGGACCGCGCCGAGAAAATCATTATTGATCGATCCCTCATCGTCACAAACGTACATCGAATCGAGCACCCAATAATTATCCTCGTTCGATGTGTACATCTGTCCGAAAATCGCATGTGTTGCGTAAGCATTTGTCGAGCGTTTGGTATCGACACCCGAATCGCTCAAGATGGTCACACCGTTGAGTCTGACTTCATACGCTCCGACAGTGTCATCAATCGTGACTTTCATCTCGATATAATGCCAACCGTGCGAACGGAAAATATGCTCGATATTATCGATCAGCGCCGCTGTCGTTTCAATAAGCGTCGTACCTCGGAACACCTGAAAGTTTCGTCCACTGGATTCGAATGCGAGCCGGAACTGAGGTAGTGCGTCATCCTCGTCGTATAGCGTCATAAGATCGAAACGATCCCGCGCTGACAGATCTGAAGTATTATTGGCGGTGAGTTGAAAGTACCCGCCCATGATGATAGTTGCTTTATTTGCAAGGAGATCAACTTCCAAATGCCCGTGTGTACCGCCGCTACCTAACCCCATTCGTAGCCCGTTCCCGCCACTTAACCCGACAGATTGAATCGACAACGTTGCCGAACCTTCACTCGGCAAAGTTCGCATTTGAAAGAGCTTGACTTGATCAAAACTGTCACAATATATCAAGCTCATGATTGCCTCTTGTACCCGGCCTGGAGTGCGTTAAGTTCCGCAATTGTCCAAACCGATGACGTATCCGGATTTATTTCGAAGAGGTATTGATAACAGTTCCATTCTTCGACACATAAAGGAAACGCAGTCGCACCATAATACACAGCACCGCCTGTCTTCACAGCAGGTACGACCGAAGAAAATCCGCCAATAGTAGTCTGTCGCGCCCAAAAATTTGCCGCAAGCGCTTTGACTTCGCCATCAGCCCCGCCCGAGTCATCATATTCATGAAGATCCAGTTCCTTGATCACATCCGTTTCGACTGTTGTTGACGTGGCGTCAGGTGTAACGTCATCAACCGCTTGAAAATTTGATCCTCCGCCGCTTACATCCCATTGAGCATAATCCCCGGCACCCGTAGGCCATAAAGGCTCAACCCGAATGTCGCCCAAAAACGAATTATTGACCGCACCATTCGTATCGCAAATGTAAAAATCATCGATATGCACTTCAAAAGTGTCTGCAAGCGACGTACGCCCGCCTGGTAATTTAATGCTCTCCTGACTGATAAATTGGGATATCGTATTCTCTTCGCCTAATACCACACGTCCGACACCATCGGCACCGCTCGATGCTTGCGTATCGACATTTGACAACGTGAGTACTGTTTCACCGTCAACTCGAACCTCGACATCCGCGGTATTCGCAATCTCGATATCGACCTCGATGAAGTGATATTTATTCGGAGTTATTGTGCCGCCCGGCGATGCGCCTAGAAGTGTTGACGGACTTCGTACAATCCCTAGCCCGTAGTTTTCTTCGAGCCTCAACATACATTGCCGATTGTTGAACGGTGAAAATAATTCCAGAAGCGTAAATGCTTTATTCGTTGATACATCAATGCCCGCTGTGACATTGAAACCGAATCCGATAATCAGCCGGGTACTTTGCGGAATCATCTTTGCCAGCCAATCAAGACGATTGCGCATCTTGTACCCTTGATCCAAACCGAACCGGGCAAAATCGGCACTGATGCCAGCAGTCGTCGAGAGAGCGTCTCGCTCTTCCCATTTGCGGCCCCGCTCGCTATTGGAATAATGACCAAATGAATCGACAAATAACAAACTCATCCTGTAATCGCAACCCCCTTTGAATCAGAAGTGATTTGAAGCCTGACTTTGTAATGATTGACCGTCATATTGTCAACATCAAAATCGTCGCCCTTGCGACCGTATAATATTGTCGTGCCGCTGATGTCCTCAAGCCATACAAATGGATTTGCCCTGACAGCATTATGCATTGTCAGAAGCTCATTCATCTGCGTTAAACTTATCGGCATAAACGTATAATGGCGCGTGTTCAAATTGTACAGATCTCTCTGTTTAATAACGCCCCGCTGAGTACGGTGCCGGATGCGTTCTTCTTCAACTGGAAGGCGAAATCCAATCTGGAATTGAGACGTAAGTACAACCATTTTCGCAATTATAAGTTCGCCCACCTCCAAAACTTGTGCAACCGAACCTTCCGCAATTGATCCCGAGATCTCGATGCGGATATACCGTACCTGTATACTCGCTGTTACCGTTTGGCTGATCGTGACAGACAAGTCAACAACTTGCGGCGTAATTACCGCATCGGTCGTTGCCAGTTGCACGCGGATCTGGAGTTGTTTACCTGTCAGATCTTCTCCCGGTGTGATGCCCGGCAATGTATCGCCGTCCGCGACTGTAACCCATGATCCCGGTGATGCATATGTGCCGACTCGCGCTTGCACCGTAACCGATCCAGTCGAATCAACAACTTCAGTATAGTCAATCTGAGAAGTCGTGTAAGCCGTGATTCCATCGAGCACGATAGTCGCCGCTTGCCATGTACCTGAAGTTTCATAAACCGCACCGAATGCCCAGCGTACCATTCTGTCAAGAAGATTTTCCCCATCGCTCGAATATGTTGTTTGCCTTCCGTATGGCAAAGCCCCGAGTACGAGGCGAGAATTCAACGTCTCATTATTTAAAAGTACGTCTGTCGTATCAATTGCAATCAGAGCTTTTAATCCGGTAAGTGAGCCGTCAGCATCAGCGGTCGCAAGTGCCGTACCCGCATGCGATTCACCTGAACGAAGAGCCGCCGAATAATTGACACCTGTGTATATCGCAAGAGCACCCGGCGAAAAAATACTTGTGATTGCGTGTGTAACATCGGTGAGTACAATCTCATTGTCAGTATTCGATGCCGTTGTATCGACCAATCCAAGACTGTGAATAAATGACGGATGTGTATCCAGACTCGTCCCCGACGCCGTCGGCATGAGTCCAAAGACGACACCGAGAGTGTTGACATTGAGAATCTTGCGGAGCCAGAAGTTTACACGTTTCGCTTCGTCTTCATCATTTTCAGCCGTCAATGGGCGAAGCCAGACGACGACATCGTAATCTGAAAATGTGAGCCCGTCGAGCGTAATATCGTCATCGTCGTGCTTTGTGACTGTATGTGATTTGTTTGTGAGTGCCGTTTCAGTATTCGTGACCGCCGCATCTGTTTTATCGGTCGAGAGTACGAGTACATTGAACGGACCTGTTGCAATATCTGCTGTCGCGAGGACGAGCGCATTACTGGCAACCGCTGTATTCGTATGCGTGCCCGCGTTCCATTCCGCCGCTGTATCCCAGTCATCGTTTATTGTGACGGTAGACGAGCCGCCGGATGCAACCTTAAAAAAGAAGTCGCCCGCGTAAACTGTCGGTGTACCTATAATTCCGGTAGGCGTCGCTGACGGGCCCGCCTTAATTGTAACGGTAGAACTGACTGCAAAATTATGCCCATGAAATGAAATGAGATCGATCTCCTGTATCGATCCGAGATCGAATTCTAGCGTCATTGCCGACGACGATAACGATCTGAATGGATTTGCGACATCACCATCATTCAAATTATCCCTGTCGAATACCGGATCTTCCCCTCCACCAATTGTTAAGTCCGTTGCAAGAGTGATATCGTCAATTTTATTATCTGATGCGTATGCCGGAAATCCCATTAGTCAACCTCTATTGTAGACAGGATGCGCGATACCCTTCGCGCGATAACCTCAGCCGCTTGTTCACTGTTTCGATCCATGATTTCTTTGAGTTTATTTGCCAGTTCGGTGCGGTCCATATTTGCACCGCCGTTGATATGTATCGTCGATCCTTCGATTGTTATTGTCATACCCCCCAAAGATGGCGAAGACCCGCCTTCAGCGGCCTTATTATTTGTACCCCTTGTATCCCTTCTCGGTCTGATGTTCGGCACGCCCTGAGCGAATATAGACGTTGTATCGGCAAATTTTGAAGCGATGCTCTCAAACATTGCCGTTGCCGCCGCAAATTGTTGTGTCTGAGGCGGTGTGAGTACGAACTCATTCGCATGCACAAAAGCCATACCGGATCGTTTTACCCGACCGCCGACTTGATAGACCGACGGATCAGCAATAAATTCCTGTCCGCTTAAATTAGATAATTCCCGAGGTGCCGAAAAAAGCGTTTCCTTATTCTGCGGATCAATCAGGTCTTGACTACTACCACTGGGATCGATAGGACTTCCACTACTGGGATCAATCAGGTCTTGACTACTACCACTGGGATCGATAGGAATACCGCCACTGGGATCGACAGTGTCGATACTTTGCGGATCACTAATAACGCCATTCGGCGGTATACCCGGTGTAACAGAATCGATATCATTCTGCATATTCTGCGCCGCGTCCGACATGAAATCTTCGGCATCCGCCGCCGCGCCTTTCATATCTCCAAGTGCGGCAATCAATAAATTGATAGCCTCGACAAATTTATCTGACATGATCTCTATTTGTTCAGCAAGTGTAGTCGTCAGCCCGCCGACTTCGCTTTGCAGATCTATCACGACGGCCTGTGCCGCTTCATTGCTCGCAATAAATTCAGCCAGTTCTAATCCCGCCGCTTCAGCTTGCCGGACAATCTCCTGGAATGCTTCAAACTTCGAGACATCGCCCCCAAGCTCATTGATCTTCGTGCGGATCTCATCAGTCAAATCTCCGGTTCGCAGAAATGCTTCGATCCATGATGCTTGCTTTGGTAATAAGTCTGCCAATGCTTGACCAAGCCCTGCAAATTCAACCTGTAAAGCCTGTAATCCTTTAAGCTGTTCTGATGTGTTTGCAGTGAACTCTGACAATGCCGGATTGATCTCATCGAACTTGGTTTTTAATTCATCTGACAAGACACCCGTCTGAATAAATGATGTAATCGCATTCTGTGTTGATTCGTCTATCTTGTCCCAAGTCCTTTGTAAGCGATCCGATTCATCAGCCAAGGATGTGATAGAGGTGATGATCTCTTCAAAATTCGGGACCAGGTCTCTGAATCGATCACTAGCTCCCAATATTTGAGTTAATTGCTCACCCAGTAATGCAACATTACCTGACTCAATTGCCGACCTTGCCGCCTCGCTTAAATCAAAGATGTAGTTTCCCTCTGCATCTGTCGTAAATGCGCCTCCGTAACCACGAGAAACGGCACCTTTTCCCACTGCCTCGGACACTTCCAATTTACCCAATGCACTAATCAATGCATCCTGTGAGGCTTCAGTTGCCTCAGGAGACAATCCTTGCAATAGTGCAAACAGGGTATTTGTTTCTTTTCGAATTCCGCTGACTTGAGCAAGCTGTAACCCGAGTGTATCTCGTATAAAGTCATTCAGTGTTTGCTGTGATCCTGACAGGCCGCTAAAATCACGCCCAAGCTCATTTAACGCTTTCTCCTCCGGCGACTTCTTCATGAGGTTAATCAATGCACTAATAATCTCTTTCGTAGCCTTCCCGATCTGGCCGATGACGGGGATGTTATATCCCATTTCGTACATCCGCCCAAACCCTTGACCGAATCCGCCTTCTCCCCATCCCTCTATCTTGCCAGTATCGGGGATCTGTATATTTTTAAAACCGCCCCCAAAGCCTCCCCAACCTTCACCATCTCCGCCCTCTCCGCCTTTAAAAAAGCCGCCGATACCTCCGTCCTTTCCGCCTTTGAAAATATTGCCCAATTTAAACTCACCAAAACCTTTTCCTGAAAACAGGCCCTTCAATCCATTCGTAATCGACGACATCAGCCCGGTAAACATCTTACCTACGGGTTCGAACAATTCCAGCACCAACATCTTTGTCATGCTCTTGCCCATCTCCTTGAAGCTACCCTTCATCTTATCGCCCAAACTTTTGCCTGAAAAAATCATGTCAGCTATGCCCGTGGCAAAATCACCAGCGACGTTCCCCATCGCCTCAGTCCATACCCCCGCCCACTTATCGCCCTCTTCGGCTGATTTCTTAGTCTGTTCCGCAAGTTCGCCCATCGCTCGAACTTCATCAGGCAATTCGATACCGAGCCTGTCAGCCTCCTTGATCAATTTTATGAGCCTGTCGCCCATGATTTCGAAAATTTCATTATCCTCAGCCCCGGCATCACGTAAATTATTGAACTCAGTGATGGTATTTGGGATCTGTCTGCGCAGATCTTCGAGTACTTGCTTTGTATCTTCAACCGTTTCAATCTGATCCTTTGCCGCCTCTGTCGCCTTATCGTGCTTTTTGATTAAATCAATATAAGCTCTAACCGTCGCGCGGATATCGGGCGGCAACTCTTCAAGATGATCTTCGAGTTCGGCAAGCCGTCCGCCAAGAATACGTGACATATCTTCCAGCTTTGCACCCTTGACAGCCATTCGTCCAAAATCACGGATCACTTCCTTAGCCAGAAGCGGAAACTTTTTTAACTCCCTGTCAAGAGCTTTCATTTCCTCTCGAAAAGCTTTTTGCGCCTCTTCATTTTTCTTTGTCGCCGCTTCAGCATCACGATTCTTTTTCGCAAGTTCAATCAAATCCTTTACAATTAGCCGAATTGCAGGATCGAGTTGATCGAAGCCTTTTTCGAGTCCGAGTAATTGCTTACCATAGACCTTTGCAATATCGCTTGCGGATTCCTTGTTACCCTGGAGAACCTTAATCTCAGCCGCAAGCTTCTTTGCCGGATTTACCGCCGCACTAAATTTCTTCAAGAGAGTCGCTTCAGCTTTTGCCGCCGCATCGGTCTGTTTTGTGAGATTCTTAGTTTTCCCGGCAAGCAACGCCGCCAAACGTGCCGCTTCCGCTTGCGCGCGCGTTAATTTTATAAGTTCTTCTTTTTGTTTCGTTGCGGCGATATGTGCTTTGACTACCTGTTCGTTCCATTTGCCAACAGATAACCGCCCCTGATCGATAACAATGTTATATTCATTTTTTAAAACATCAGCGAGGCGTTCTGTCGATTCAGCAAGTGAATCATTAGACGCCTCGATATCAGGAAATCCCCGCCATTTTAAAATCCAATCGTCAATCGAACGCCCAGAAATCTCAAGGTTTGCTATCAAACGACCGATTGCAACCGCCGCAAGAGCAACGCCGATTACTGCCGCAACCGGACCAGCCGCCACCGCAAGACCTCTAAGCGACATGGCAAAGATTCCCGCTCCCTTCGACGCCGTTCCGAATGCCACCGTAAGTGTACCAGTCACTTTAATGAGCGTACCAAGGATAAATAAAAGCGGAGCTATTGCCACAACGAGTGTACCGAGCGCAAATATGAGCTTCTGAACGAACGGCGGTGCCTCGCCAAACGCGTCGACAATCGATCCGAGCCATCCGACAAGAGTCTTTATTGCGGGAATTACTGACTCTTTAATGATCGGTAAGAAATTATCACCAAACTCAATCGCCATAACATGAAGTTCAGCAACAATTGATTTGAACATAAACGCTGTATCTTTTTGAAGCTCCTCAAAACCTTCATTGAGAATGCCCGTAGCATTTTTAATATTTTTTTCAATCTGTACAAAACTTTCGCCCTGAGCGCCCGCCGTTGCCAGTACCCCCGCGAGTGCTCTAACATTCGGAATCATCGCCGCCATTGATTCGGCATTGCCGTCACTGAGCGTGATCAACTCGATCATTGCCGATGCAAGACCTTTTTCTTTGATATTTTTGCGCACCTCTCCCGCTGATGTACCGAACGCCCCGAATGCTTCAGCCGCTTGATCAGCGGGCTTTAACAATCCGGTAATGACTCCGCGCAACGCCGTAACCGCCTCTTGTGCGCTGACGCCCGCACGCGTGAAGGACGCAATGAATCCACCGACATCTTGAAAAGTCAGTCCCGCCTGAGACGCAATAGCACCGACTCGCCCAAGTGATCCGGCCAGATCAGCCGCTTCGAGATTACCTTCGCGAACCGTCGCAACCAACGTGTCAACGGCATCAGCGGCATTGAGTCCTTGTTGCTTGAACGCTTGCATCGCACCCGTAACCGCGCGCGCGATGGTCTCTGTTTCACCAAGTCCGAGAGCCGCCGCTTTTGCAGATCGGCTCAGGATGTCCATCACATCGGCACCACGGGCACCCGCCGATGTAACAACGAACATTGCATCGGCCAGTTCAGCAGGTCCAATACCAGCGGCGACCGATAAATTCTTTACATCTTCCGCAAGTTGAGTTGTATCAGCATCGACACCGAGAACAAGTGTCCTAATTTTTGTGAACTGGGATTCAAACTCCGCCGCCGACTTAATCGATCCCCCGCCAACGGCACCGACTGCAAGCGATACAACCGCAAGGTCAGCACCGAGCGTCCGAGCCTTCTCGCCCATCGATGACAATTGCCCGCCAAACTTTTGAGTCTCGGCACCATTCGCTCGAATGGTATTACGAAGCTTTTCAAACTGAGTAATCAGGTGCCGAGGGAATTTTATACCTTTGAGTTTTGCTTGAAATTGTTGAGCGGCATTGCGTGACTTGACGAAAGAGCGTTCGACCTTGGTGGCTCCGGTTGCGATGTTTTTCTGCGCCCTGCCGAAATCTTTAAGCGCACGCGTACCTTGAGCGGATTCAGCAGAAATGCTGTACAAGATTTTCGGCACGAGTTCACCTTTTTATTTACGCCCGCCGCTCATTAGCCCAACACCCATTACCTGCGCTAGCATTTCAACGATCCACGCACGTTCCCGTGCACGGGTGTTTTGCCAAGTCAGGCGAAGAGCAAACGCCTCATCAGGCGATAATTCTTTGAGATCATGTATAAGCCCCATACGCACATAATCGCCGAGAGCGGTAATGTGTTCGAGGCAAGGTACATTCTCATCAAGAATTACTCGTTCTTCCCGCACAGCATCAGATGACTTTTGTCTGACAGGATTTTTCGGACAGCCGTCGCAACCATTCGCTGACACTTCGAGATCCAAACAATGCAATCCTTGCGGATTTCGATCACGGACCTCTTGTTGTTTTTCCCGGTCGCCAAGCACCTCATACATCTCAAAGAAGTTATCTTCTTCAGGACAAGCTTTTCTGATGCCCTCTTCGCCTTCTCTGTCTAAGTATGCCGAGATCGCGGGCACGAAGATCTCAGCAATCAAGCGTTTTTTATTGTCGCGCCTCGTCCGTAGATATCATCAACACATCCCTGAAGATGCCAGAAAGGAAATAGATCAATCCAGTGTTTGATATTATCAGCAACACAAGGCTTGCCGTTTATTGTGTACCCGTCAGCGAAGATAATTTCTGACTTACCGATATCGAGGATAGTGTCATAATCCTCAATCCGTTGCCACTCTTCGCTTTTTCGATGCATTTCGGATTGCCCCGTTGCCGCAAGATATCGTCTGAAATTGAATTCAGAATCTTTCTTGAAGCCGATCCTGATCTTGACTTTTTGATTACCGTGCTCAGGATCATATACGAAAACATGACCGACTATCGTATTTTGACTTCGCCCGCCAATGATCAGCCGATTTGTTTTACGCGCCGTTAACACGTCGATATTGAAATTGCCATATCCCTGAAGAACCGCACATTCTTCAAGCCTCTTTGCCGGATTTTCTTTTACATATGCCTTCTGCCCGTCAAGATCAAGTCCGGCTTCTGTAACCTGATCATCACTGAATTTACCGTCCAGAAACTCATCGATCTCTTTATCGATAAGATCGGTGCCGTCTTTAATCCACACCAACTTTGCCAGACCTTCAAGCTGGCTAAAATGTTTCCAGAAGAATGGACGCACTTTTTCGTTGAGACCCGCTCGGGTAGTGAGCTTTTCGCGGCCCACAAATTTGAACTTGATACCCATCGCATCGAAAAGTTCGATACCTTCCTTGTGCGAGTACGGTTTCATATGCGCAAGCAAAACAAATTCTTGCCCGGCATCTTCGACCGCAAGAGGGAAAATTAGAATGTCACGATTGAGTTCGTAACTTGCTGAAGAAAAACTCGCTTCATGCTCTTCAAGAGAAACTGCGTCTCCCTCTATGTGCATCTCGTCGAGCTTGCGCACACCTTGTGCGGCTTTTACGTCTTTTCGCGTTGACATTTTTACACCTCATTATTTTGCTACTACCGCCGCTTTCAATAGTGATCCTTTTTGCGGCTTTTATTTGGGTGAAAAAGGCACCCTTCACATGCGCGAGGTGACATTTGAATCATCTCGCATTTCGGCAATAATTGCCGGATAGCTTCTCGATCACCGAACGCGCGCGCAATCTGCTCGAATCGCCAATCTTCGGGACAATGCGCGCCCTTCAAAATAATATTGACCTGTGTTGTACGGATCAAATACGCCGTGCGTTTATTGCCCGGTGACTGTTCGATTGTAAACCGCAACCCTGACTGCCCGGAATCGATCTCATCATTGCCGTACAACAATTTATTGTTGTAAGAATTCTCGGTATCGATTATAAGCGTCAGTAACTTTTTCATTAAGGCACAGCAGGAGTGAAGACAACATCAACGTGATCACTATAGGCAACATCAGTCTGATCAAGATTCACAAACGCCCGATGTGCCAGTGAGGCACCTGTCAGCCTGATATGTTTACCGCTTTTCAACAATTCAATCTCATCGACATTGTCAACTACAAGTTTGTCACCATTTGAAAAATTCACTGTCCATTTCTCAGCCATGATCTTACCTTTCGATAACCCGATACGTGTCAATATTGTTGACCCGTAGTCTGTCACCGTTATTGAAATTTACTATCCAATTCATGCCCATCATAGTAATCTGCTCTGTCGTTCTGAGGTTTATAAGTGCCCGCGTACGCTCTGCTGTCAGCAATACAAGTGTGCCTGTGCCCTCGAATCGATGAAATGACATCTGTTGTTTGGCAAAATACGGACGTACCTGTAAATCACATAATAACTTCGGAACACTAAATAATGAGCCTCGATGCATTACAATGCATTTGAGCCTTCTTGTAGTTTAACGAATGGTATGGTGAAGGCTTGCCCCCTTTCGTCGCACAGCGGCACATATGCACCGTCTAGCGGCAATATCTGATGACCCGCCAATAGATTATCGACAACACAGATTTCATATCCGATTTTGCGCACAAAATAACAGAAGTAAATATCTTGTCCGCCATAGCGCCGACGGCCTTCGACGATCATAAGCTCTCGACGTTTTGACGCCGAGCCTCGATGCACTGCAACCAGATTCGCGGGTTTAAAAAAAGGCGAGATACCTTTCTCGATCATCGTTGTAAAAACGTCCCGACGTACAAGCGTACAGCCGAGACCAACCCAACTGCGAAATTTATAATGTGTGCCTTGCCTGAACCATCCTTCAGACCGCGTACGATATTGCCTCAAAGGATAATTGATCGCAACGACTCCGTTCTTCTCAGCACGACTCATTTCGAGCATTGCAGAAAGCCCGCCCTCAGGTACAACAATATCTTCTTCAACGTACCAAATATAATTACATGGGCCCTTTAACGCTTCGCCTGTCGGACGATTAAAACAGTCAGGAATCTTTTCGCCATGTGCATAATAGAAACGGTGTGGTATGGAAAGTGCTTGCAATTCTCTCTCAACGGATTCCTTCATGCGTGTCGAGAGTACGCCGCGCGATGTAAGAATGATTGCAATATTTAGAAATCGTGTTTGCATGTTTACCGGATTCAATAAGTATACAAAACAAAAAAATAGGCGAGCCCACGAATGAACTCGCCTGATTAACTTTAATGCCTGACGATTACGACGAACCGTCAACAAGCAACTCGGTATCAGAGATATTTGATGTAAGCGTAATCTGAATATGCTCATCAGATCCGACCTTCATCACCGAATCCTCATTAAAATTCAGAGTATAAGAGATCGTTTGACCCTCTTCTCCGAATGATTCATCTGTGATTCTTAGGTTGTACACGCGGATCTCACAAGTTTTTCGATCACCGTTTACAGTATCAGGTGACACCAAACCTAGCACAAGTTCTGAAACTGTCTCATCAGTGAACCTGTCACGTTGATCGGAACTGATCTTGATGACGAACGAACCGTTTGCGGTCTGATCGCCGACCAGTACTTCACTCAAGAGCCTCTCTTTGTCAAGTCCATTACCCATCAAATGCATAGGTTGTGGATTTTGAGAGACCGTAATATTGAAGGACAACACTTGAGCCGATATATCACTTGCATAATCAGCATCACCAAATGACACCGAACCAAAAAGCGTCTTAAAAAAGCTCGCCGTTGTGATGCCGGGTGATGTGAAAACTCCCGTGGTATCGTACTCGCGCCCGCCACCTTCGAAGCTCAGAACCACGTGATCATCACGGTTGCCCGTGATCGTGAATGAACTTAGATAGGCACCGATAATCTTGTGCTGAATCTCAGTGCCAAACTTCTCAATGAGAGAGGTGTACAACACCTCCTTGTTTGTACTGAGATCTTGCCACGTAAGGATATGCTGATATTTAAGCGGTTTATTTGCTGAATCAGGTTGCGTCGTGACGACGTTCCCCATAACATAAGCCGCCGCATACAGCAATTCAAGATCTGTTGCGCTCCGTTCTTGAGCGTCAATAACAAGTCGCTTCTGAATCGTATCGACAAAAGTTGGATGCGAATGACCCTTACCGAACCACTGTCTGTCTGTGATATCGGTGTGTTCTTGTCGAGCGGGCGCAAGTGTTCGGATTGAACGTTGTTTATCGAGATATGCGTCCAGTACTTGTGTGCCGATTGCAGGTTGCTTATATAGGCTAAAAATTTGCTCATACTCACGAGAGTGAACTGTCGGCATTCTAGCACCTCTTATTATTCAGTGACTTCTTCAAACAATCCAGTACGTGATAGAACCGCTCGCCAGTAATCGCAATCAACGATATAAGGCGAATCTTTTCTATTAAACGTACGAACTACTCTGCCTCGACATGCGACTTTATCAGGCGCATCTGACTTTAAAGCACATCGCATTTCTCTTTTCCCCGGCACTCGTTCCGGCTCAGACGGATGCATAATCGGAACTTTCGGAGTAAGCAAAACTTGATGAGTGTTATCGTCGTCGATGTCGTCTGATTCATCAATCAACGGTGTCTCGGCTTCGATGCGTTCTTCGAGCGCGGCGATGAGTGTCGTACGGCGCTTGCCGCTCAACTCTTCAGTAAGAGCAAATACAGGATCAATTTGTTTTGTGTCAACCGCACTCAAAACTTGATCTATTCTCAAATTTTTAACGTCCATATGAAAAGAACCTCAATTGGATTCTGAAAGCCGCAACTGAAGCGTGGGGTAAAATGTACCATAACGTCGTGACAGGTACGAGACCAAAGCCCTTATCTCCGTCATCTTCCCATGTCCTCAATCCCGTATTCGATTGAATAAAATCGACAATGAGTTGTTCCCTCCGCGCCGCTTCGTTCTTCATTGTTTCGCCCGACGCATTATTATCGGCATGGAATACGTGAAGCAAGTATGCGTCACTATTGCTGGCTGTCGGAGCGGTCGGCAACCTCGATCCGTACTCTCGCGACATTGGGCCCTGTTCAAGATAGACACCGGGAAACTTACCTGCAATCGCATTCTCGGGAATGCCTTCATTATCGAGCGTTCCGAATACCGAAGTATCAAGATCAGCATTAAATTGAGTAACCAATTTCTTCATCGCCGACAGTAAACTCATACGATCCTCAGTGATACTTTCAGATTCCAATCAGGAATTTCACGAGTGAATCTTTGTTGTATCTCATTCGACAATTGCATTGATATCTCTTCGCTCGTGCCGTCTATAGCTGTTGATAAAAATGGACGAGCTTTAAATTGTTTTGCGGGGATCATATGACCCTTCGAAAAAAACTGCTGATTTTTCTTCAGCGTCTTAAATGCCCGCGGCGGAGCAGGAACTGAACCGCCCCATGCAAGAGCCTTTTTACTTTTCGGACGCAAGAAAAATGCCTTGCGCGTAAAGCCTTTCTCCCATCCTTTACCGTATGGTAAATCTACTCCGATCTCAATTACATTTCCCACAATCCGCGACACCGCACCGACATTTGCAATAAGAGCACCGGAGTCTCGTTTCAAAACGCGTCCAGTAAGGTTCAGCATTACCTCATTCAGGATCGTCAGGTACGCGGTTTTTTGCCAATCTCTAATCGCACTGTCAAGGATCTTTTGTATGATCTGAACTGTATTCGGAGCCTTGTTTGCCATCCCACGGTAACCTTAATAAACGCCTTGTGCCGAAAGCAATGCCCGTTTACCTTGCGCTTTCAAAATCTCAACTGTCTCGGGTGCGAACTTTGCCCGCACCAGTGTGAGCACCCCGCCAATTTCTCCGCCTTCGACAGATTCTTCAGCCCATTTATCATTCCGTCGCATTGTCCAATATTTTGAAAACTCGATCAGCCAGGCCAATTTGATATCATCCGGGATCGATGCGGACGCGAACCCGGCAACATACGTCGCACGCATCGACGCGACGCCCATCGGAAAACTCTGTCCCAACGGCAAGATACGCGACTGGATATCATTCCGTAGGATTTGCCCGAGTAATTTCACAAGCCCGGCAATAAGATCGACTTGATATGTACTCTTTTCAAGTACCGTAGTTTCATCAGGATCACCATTTGAATCAAAACTTGAAATCGTTTCGAGCGATGTAAATGATGTAACCGGAAACTCTTTTAATCGAAGCACCGTAACCGGACGGATAGTCTGCCCATGCCAAGACTCCTCTTGATGCACATCGAGAAGTTCAACAACATCGACAGTTGTAAATGTTCGTTTCAATTCGGAGCGGAATAACGAATCGATACCTTTCGATGTACGCAACTGGGCACGATTCGTCGCATCAGCCGTCGAGATGTCGGAAACGAATCCGACAATGTCTTCATCTTCGACGAAGTCACTCAATGTATTAGCCATTTTAAATAATTCCCTCTTGCCGGGCGATCCGTACCATTATATTGCCATGAGCCGCCGACCATTTCGCCCACATCGGCGGATTTGTCAAGCGCTTGAGCACATTTGACAGCGACGCCCAATCGCCCCGCTTGTACCTGATCACCGGAAACTCAAAACACCATCCGACATCCGGTGCAATAACAGGCACTCCCGCCGCAATCGCATCGATGACGGGTACAGGACCGCCCTCATTCAGACTCGTAACGACCAAATAATCGAGAGACTGGTAAAACTCAGGCAACGTATCCCAATCTGTTTTAATAGACTTGACGGGCCAACCTTTGCCCCATGCACGCACATCGTAATTATCGGCAACCATATGCTCAACAAGATATTCACCTTTTCGCCCGCTTGGATAAGTCCGCCCGACAACACCAAATACAGGAGTCTTCATCATACGCTCGTCGGCACCGTATGGAATTCGGAAAATCTTGTCTCTGTCGGCACCAAAATCTAGTAACAATACCGCTGTTTTATTGCACGTCACCGTATAGTAATGATACAACGGCACGGTCTCGATGAAGCGTTGCCGGAACTTGCCGCGGTCTTCGAGATGCGTAAAATGCCCGATACGAACTCCCGGCACATTTCGAAAGATTGCATAATTGATCGAATAATTTATCTGTCGCGATTTGCCGTTGATCGATACCGCCGGATACGCTTTTTGGATCTCAAGCGCGCCCCGTCTGAGAATCCACGGATGGATAGCCCGTTTTTCTTCAGTGTATATATTCAGATATTCAAGCATGCCCGCCCCCCTCATCTCTCGCTTGTATCCAACGAATAAGATGTGTGATTCCTTGCTTGGGTGCAATGTTCGGTTGCCAACCAAAAGCAAGAGAAACCTTTTCTATATCACACACAAAATGTTGTTGATCGCCAAGTCTCCCGCGTTCATATCTAAGTCGCGGATCAACACCCGTTAGCGCTGATATTATATCGACCGCTTGCACCAATGAAAGAGCATTATTCGCACCGCCGCCGACATTATAAATTTCGCCTACTGCTCGCACTCTTAACTGCGGATCTTCAATAATCTTTGTGATCAACCTCGCATAATCGCGAACTTCTAGGACATCCCGAACCTGTTGCCCGTCTCCAAAAATCGCAAGTGTTTCATCCTTAAGAATTTTTTGCAGGAACCAAGCAAGCCATCCTTGCCCTTCAATGCCCCATTGGTACGCACCGTATAGACATGATTGCCGCAATATGATTGTTTTATAAAACCCGTAATGCCCGAGCATTTCAAAGTATCTGTCGGTCGTGCCTTTCGAAAGAGCATAAGGTGATGTATATGACGTTTGAAAAGACTCACTAATAATGGCATCGTCACCAAGACCGTACACCTTATTTGTCGAGGCGAAAATAAATACAGGCATCGTTTCGATATCACGCCCAACGTTCTCTAACATCTCCATCGATTTTGCAAGATTCGTTCGAAAGTCCGCAAAAGGATCTGCAAGCGAATCCGTAACAGTAACCTGTGCCGCATAGTGCAAAACGACATCAAATTTTTTGTAGTTATACGTAGGAAAATCCTGTTCCTCGACACATACCCCTGCATGCTCTAGCGTGATTCTATTTTGTCGCGATCCTTCCCTGCTAAAATCATCGACACACACGACCGCATGGCCGCAAGACATAAGCCGCAACGCAACGTTCGTGCCAAGAAAACCGCATCCTCCGGTAATCGCAATCTTCATAATATTGTAACCTTTGCAAACTGTACTGATAAGTCCCCGTCCGGTTTTTTAAATTTATCAATCGGATCGAGTAATTCGACCTTGACAAGTTCATGCATTCGACTCAACCCATCGATGAGCGGTTTGCATCCTTTGTCTTCACGATCATAATAATAGTCATCAAGTACGATTACCGTACCCGGCTTTGACAGGTATAAATAAATCCAATGCCAATCACTGGCAATCGTCTCAAGTGAATGTCCGCCATCGATAAAAACCAAATCAGCATGATCGAAGGTAAACTCCCGCCGCATACCTGTTGTTGCCCCAAGCCAACCGGGCAATGTTTCCCGCGTATTGCCTTTAATAAGATTAAATGCTAACTTTGGCAAATACCGCTGTATCCTGTTTGTAACCGCGGACAATGGTAATGTACCCGGCTTTGCTCCCTCATAATCAGGCGGCTGTTCAAACAAATCAAAACCGATATATCTAAGCTTTTCAATCGCATGAAACCGCAAGGCTTCAGACATCATAATCGACGCCCGCTTGCCGTCAAATGTCCCGATCTCGACAATCACTTTCGGCTTGATCTCATTGATAATCGTTATTAGATTTTCATATCTTTTTGCCATGCAATACCTCTGCCCACCATACTCGCGTATTGCGATTGTAATGAGGTAATAATTCACTTACTGCTTGCTTTACTCCCATAAACCGCCCGGCATCTGAAAAATCATCGCCCGCAATCATACCGCCGTTCCGTATCTTCGGTATCCATATCTCAATGTCTTCTTTCACATTCTCGTAAAAATGCAAAGCATCAATAAAGACAAAATCAAGAGATTCATCCCTGAATGATTTTGACGCTTCGACCGATGTCATACGATAAAAAAACACATGTAACGGTATATCTGCAATAAAACGAGCATACACCTGATCCAGTTCTTCTTGCGACATGTTGCCCGCATCATTCATACTCATGTGATAATGCCGACCGTTTCGTACCGGATTGCATCCTTCGACAGTCAATGGATCGACAAGGCTCAATTGTTGTATACAGCTTTCTTTCCAAAGCCGACGACTCAAATCGCCCAACCAACATCCAACCTCAACAACCCGTTCAGCATGCGCCGCTCTAACTAGCCCAACAACAATACTTCGAAAATCTTTCACAAAGCTCCAGCCAATTCAAAGACGCGTATAAGTTTACTTGTCGTTTCGTCCCATGAAAACTCACTCATCGGCTGGAGGAAAAATTCTCGCAAATCATCGACAAGGATCACCCGGTTTGAAAACGGTTCCACGTTGCACCCATTACTCACAACAGGCACGCCGCACGACAATGCTTCAGCCGCAGTATTACTCCAACCCTCCCGACCTTCCCAAGCAACAAAATAATCAAGTGACTGATAAATACTTACGAGTTCATGAGATGTGTATCCCTGTATCGGCACAAGCTTTACATTAGGCACGTTCTTAAGCGCGTTAATAATTATCGGCTCGCCTTTGATACGACCTCGCCCGGCATAGTATCCGACTCTAAGTTTGCGCGAGATTTTAAAAAGCTTCGTATTGACCCCGCCTTCGCACAGATATGCTTTCGGAAAATGCTTCATGAAGACCCGGTTGTTGACAACGAAATGCAACCTATCGCTCTCGGTCGCATAGATTTTGCGATACATATCGAGATATTGGCCCCCGGCAATGACCCAAAAGAACACTTGTGTATGCTTGGCAACATGCGTCAATTTGCCCGCACAGGCACTCGTCGGATCACCTATCAGCATGATATCGACATTGTACGGTATCTCGTTCCAATTCCGCACACGCGGATGAGCTTTATCGCCATACCATTTAAGATCCGAAACTTCGCCGACAAAGTAAATTACCTGATGCCCGCGTTGCGTCAAACAAGTGCCGACCTCAAGAAAACGGCGTACCCCTCCAAATGCTCGCATATGGGGCAAGATGACGCCAAAAACTTTACTTGAACTCATTTACACTCACTTCCCGATAAAATCGCCTGACGGTCCATCTAAGACGGCGTAAGCTACTTTATAGGTACTTGTCGCACATCATAAAAGAACAATCCATTGCGCGGATTATGAAATACTTCGGTCGTAACGTGCCACGGCAAAAAACCATAAGCCGGACGCCCGTAATCCCGATGAGTCGGATGATCGTGTTGCCAGTAGTCCATAGTCTCTTGACAGAAAAACGTACGATGCGTCGGATCTCTGAACGCACCCCACATGATAACCTTCATCGATTGTTTAGAGCCTGTCGCCCGGTGATCCTTATCTTCAACCATTTCGAATCTGTCAACAGCGGGTACACGAAACCAAAAAGACCCGTTCGATTTTGTCACGCGCCACGCCTCATTCATAACAAACACGAGATCTTCCAGATGTTCAAGCAGGTTATCAGCAAGGATCTCAATTACCGAATCAGCCTCAAAAGGCCAAAAATCTTTTTCGACATTAAACACGAAATCAGGATCGCACGTGCGCGAACAATCAATATTTAAAAAATCGGCCTTGTGAAAACGCTTTGCTCCGCATCCAAGATTTAATTTCAGATTATCACTAGCAAACATATCCTGAAGAACAGCCCGGCGTTCCTTACCGAGAGCAATCATATCCTGAAGAACATTCCGACGTTTCGGATCTTGTGATAGGTCAATCATTATAAATTCCCCCAAAATGGAGTTTCGTTACCCTGAAGAATCGTCATCATATTCAGTATGCGCCACAGTACAGTATGCCGCGCCTGTTGAAGCCGCCAACCATCGCGTGCAACTTGTTCACGCAAGTCCGCGTTTTCATCGAGAGCATGCATAAGATCTTCAGCATTTTTTGTATCCTTGAACGTGTACAAATGCCGTCCTGATTCAAACAGATCATCAACTCCGTTAAAATATTTTGTGAGTACAAGCCCGCCATACGCAAGCATGTTGTAAAGACGAAGCGAATTATACCCCGCTATGTTTGGAGAATAGGCGAACGAGTACCGCGCTGATCGATATAACCGAGACGAACGTTTTTCGATCTGTAATCGGTCATTACGCTTGTATGCATTCAACACTGTAGCGTCGATTTCCCGAAAAAAGTCACGCCGTCCGGTATGATATTTGCCATTCGTTGTGCCGCCGATAAAAAGGGCCCGGTACTTTTCGCGCACGCGTCGCAAATACGGATTGATAATCGATCCTTGCGGCATATAATAAGTTGGCGCTCCGATAATTTCGGCCCACTGTTCTAAGTCATAGTGCAACTCCGTATGCTTCCAGCACATAAAAAGCGCACGGAAGCATCCATGAAGTGCGACATATTCAGGCGATGCTGGGCGAAGATCGTTGTACCATAAGCCGCGCGCACCCGGCACGTGCTGAAGATTCTTTGCGCTCTCAATCAGCCGCGTCGGATTCGTACACACAACCAGCGTAATCAACGGTAAATAATCCCGTACGTATTGAAGAACACTATCGTCTTGTATTTGTTCGAGTGTAAGATGCTGAGCTTGCCCGCCCCGCTTGACAATCTCATTACACGCCTGATCAATACCCCGCCATAAAGGAAAACGATTACCCTCTCCGGCACCGAGAACTAAAAGCCGTTGATTCGCCCAATCAAACGTGCGCACTTTTTTATAGACATCAAGCGACAAATCCTTTTCAGTTTTCTGCGACCGTCCCGGCGTATTCTTGATCGTACCGCCGCCAAGATGTTTTACAAAGACGTGCTTACATAAGATCTTCGTACCGATCCGATCCATCAAATCAGACTCTTGCCCATAAAAAGGGAAAAATTCAGGAAAGCCCCCGGCCTTTTCCCACGCTTGTTTTTTAATCAATACACAAAAGCCCGAAAGCTGAGACACTTCTCGAATATCGAAGTCCTTTGCTTTTTCGCCGACTTGGTACGCAATGCCGCATTTATCTGTCATCGGGCCTACTGCGTCCGCCTTCGAAGAGAGAGCAACCTTGAGCATATCGTCAAGCCAACCAGGCGACACAATCGCATCGGTATTCAGCAGTAAAACATACGGCGCTTCGCTGGCCTCGATGAGATCATTCCAAAGCCCCCCCAGATTCTTATCGATAAATTTATTATCGACATCGGTAAGCAAATGCACGGATAAATCAGTACACTCACGAATAGCAGAGATACACTGGTCTTCCAAAACTGCTTGACCATATTTGACCAGGATAATATCAACCCACGGCTTCTCTATTGCAAGAGCAAGAAATCCATGCTTTCCAAGTGCGTCGCGTTCTTTCGACGTACAGCGTAGCCAGTGCCTATGCCTCATATCCGAGTAAATTTTCCGTACGGGTCCGCCCGCAACGACTTCACCCGTGATTGTCACATATGTTTTCTCAAGTTTTGTTGTATCTGTCTGCGATAAGCTCTCGCCATTTTTCATAATTCCCCGCATTACGAACCGACACACTGTTCGCCGAAAAGTGCGCTGTAAAAATAACCTGATTCACGAAGACTCCCGTATATCCAGCATTAAGAAGCCTGAGCCACAATGACCAGTCTTGAAGACGGTGTTCATCCTCAATGAACGGTCGAGATACCGCCTCAACGAGTACGTCGAATTTGATCAGCGACATTGTCGAAATATAGTTGAATTGTCTGAGAAGAGATCTACAAAAAGGAAACGAACTATACCGTCCTGTCAATGCCCCCCGGCGAGCATAATGCCCGTACGCATACGCAACAGAATCGTCACTGCTCTCAAGTGCATGCTTCATCACGGCGAATGCATCCGGCGCAAACTCAACATCGCCATCGACAAAGATCACGTATTCCGGTCTGTAATCAACCAGGTCCGTATGATATTTGAGTATAGAAAAACCTTTGTTTCGGATGCGTTGTACACCGCGGTTTTTAGATTCTCGATATGAAAGCACCGCAACGTTGTGCGGCAATGGAAGGGTATATTCGAGATCAATCGGCGGTGCTGAAGCGTCATCAATCACATGTATCTCGATCCCGCAATCAGAAGCAAGACACTTACGCTGAGCAATGATTGAATCCACCGTACCGTCGATTGTCTCTTGTTGATTATGACAGGAGACAATCGCGCCGATCATCTCAAGCGTTTTCTCGGAATGTATTCAAAGCATCGAAGAGCTTTTCCGAGGTCAATTTACCGATGCCCGGTAATGCTCTTAGATCGTCAACCGACTTGTCAATAGCATCTTGCACCGTGACAAGCCCGGCCTGTTTTAAACGCGCCCGAATCGGAGCGCTTAAAGAAATGACATCGCTGAGATCTTGCTTAGCGAGTGAAGAAGGTTCTGCTGTTTTTTCAGCATCTCCCCCTAAAACACTCGGCACGGGCACGGGCGCGGGTGCAGATCCGAGAGACACGTCAAAATCGTCAACAACGTTGTCTTCTTCTTCGGTAAGCTCAAACTCGTCTTCGAAGCCTTGTACATCGACCGGATCATCTAAAATCTCATCATGCGTATCGAGCTTGTGATGATCTGGTACAGGATCGTCATACATAACAGGCGCTTGCCCTTTCGAAAGCGGAGGCGCGAGAAGCCCCATTGCCGCCGCACGATTACATGCAAGACCGCTCTTCCATAAATTATCCCGTTCAGTAGGAGACGCAATAACAAAATATGCAAGGATTTGACCCGATGCTTCATGCTCTTCAGGCCATACTTTCAAAATGCTGATTGAATTGCGTTCGTCGAGTGCCGTGACCTCGCCCTTGAAATGATCCCGCAAATATACTTTGAACTTCTTCGCCATTTGTTTGCCTTCTTTCGATAAAATTTTCGATGCAATAATTGTGATTAAAATAATTAAAGAGCAGAACAATGTAAATCGCCCTACTCTTTAATTATGCACTAACTCAGTAAATCAATGTCTGGATCAGTGTCTAAGCACTCGGATCGACGACTGTCGTTCGATCCTCAATATTCAACCGATAGTGATGCGATGTGCCTCCGAGGAGTTCCATTGCACCGAACATTACGGTTTTATATTCTTGATCAAGATCATTGGCTAGACTGATCTCAAACGTCTTGGGCTCAGCACCCGCCGCCTGAAGAGGCTCGATATATTGCCAAGACAGTTTGTCTTCACTGACAATAAACGTCGGATAGACTACCGGAGTGCCCGCAATCGATGCATTGAATGGATCAACGATCAACGGAAGCATTCCAACAGGTGTTGAAATTTGAGCCACTTGGAAGACGGCTTGACCAACCTGGATCGGCGAATATACCAACTTCTGCCCCATCTTGAGCAACTCTTGCTCAATCCGAAACTGGATAACCGCATTGGTATAAATTGCAGACGGTCTGACGATCTTAGTCGTTTGATTCAGCATGTTGGTAATGCGATTTGAAATCGAAACGATGATCGAAGTTGTTGCACCGATTGTCTCGGACGCCGTCACCAGATTACGCAAACCATCGAACTGGACAGGTGTCCCGGTCGCATCGCCCGTATAGAACAAAGTGTTCCACTGATTGAAACACGCGTTCATCAGATCGTTGATGTCCTTCTGTTCGAGATTGCCGAATCTCCGGCCCTGCTGTTGATACACCGACCGATCAAACATCGTAAACGACAGATCGCATACGATAGCTTTGATGTCACGCCGCGTTCTTGCCGAACGTGATGGAGATGTCGCCGAAAAAGCCAGACTCCTTACAGCGGCACTTCGAGCCGCGGCAATAGCAGTCTGGTCAAACCCCCCGGTCGTCTCACCGGGTGCCAGCCGTTTGTCAATTCGATTCCAAACGGGAAAATTGCGTCTCAGATCGTCGAACACGAGATTATCGTATTCGTCGATCAGGATTGCGCCATTTGAGAAAGTTGTTGCCGCCTGAAGGCCATAAGGCAATTGGCCGCCCTTAGCTTGGGCAATCATTTTGCTCAGATCCCCTGCCAATTTAATCCCGGACTCTTCGCCGCTTACGACGATGTCGGTATTCACTGACAAGCGACCTGCCGCCTTTAGGTCTTCGAGGTGCTTTAAAAGTGTAATTCTGTTCATGATGTTACCTCAAATTAAGTATAGTGTTAACGTACCTGTAAAGTAACGTTAGCTCAGTTACTGACCTTGTCGCCATGCTGTACGAAGCATCTGACGCCGTTGAAAGCTCAGAGCGCCAATTGCTTTATCCTTCTCAGCCGCTGACATGTTTTTATCGTGCTCGATATTTTTGCATGCCGCGTGCAACTGATCAGGAGTAACTTCGGCTGATCCGTCATCGAATGCGTCGTCAGTGAACCGGGCGAGCAACATTAGCGTAGACGCATCGTGCGATCTGCGCACATTCGTCTTCGGCTCTTCTTTTGATTCTGTACCCGCCGCTCCGGCTGTCACCTCAGGCGTACTTTTTGGTTTAGGTTCAGTCTTAGTATCGCCTTCAGCTTTTGCCTTAGGCTCAACTTTGACTATTGAATCGAGCTTTTCGCTCAGGGGTGCAATGGCCGCGGTGAACTGCTTACCGATACCCTTGACCAGATCCTCGACCGTGCCAATCGTTTTAGGCTCAGCGGGATCTGATTTTGAAGCATCGGACTTCGGCTTGATATCGGCAACTTTAGTCTCTTCGGCTTTCGCCTTGAGATCAGCCGCTTCAACGACTACTTTATCAACCTTCTGGCCGATAACAGTAATCTTCGCCTCAATCGGTTCAACGGCAACTTTAACCGCTCCAGCAATTGCTGTCTGCATTTGCTTTAATTCCTGTTCATTCATTATAGTTACCTCTTCACTTTGGGAATTGTTGAACACTGACTTCACCGAACACGTCACAGCTTCGCGAATACCATCAAGCGAAACAGAAGTTCGAACTTCCTTCTCGCGTGCCGCGAGTTCAGTGAAACTATACGCCGCAACCTCTCTCTTGAGAATCGTTGCGCCCCGCCATTTAAAGTCGATGAACTTCACAACACGTACATCAGGAAATACTTCATGTGCTCCAAGAGTGAAGGAAATGTCTTTGATGTCCCAAGAGAAGCCTAGCTTGCCCTCACGAGCCTCACAGACAATATCATCGATCAAATCAGGATCACTACTGTGCGATAACAATCCTGAAGCTCTAGCCGCAAGAACAAGACGCCCATCAGGTGTATCCGTAGGCTCAACCCAAGCCGCTGTAAATTCACCAATAGGCTTTGTTTTTTCATGCGAATCTAATTTCTTTTCTGCAAAAACTGAACAGCCTTCGAGTTCTCGAATCTTTCTCCGCATCAAATTAGTCGGAATGAAAACACGATACGGCCCGCCTTCAATCAACTCGGTGCCGCCGACAAGTCTATCGCTCGACTTTCCGGCATATGTCACGAGAGCAACAAATGGATGCTCGTTACGAACACCGCCCCCCGCCATCATTTGCATATCAATCGTTGTATCGAGTGAAATAACTCTGAGCGATTGAATTGTCCGTGCTTCTGCTTTACTCATTAGAAATATTCATCAACAGGAGCCGATTTGTCGAGATCGGCAACCTCTTTAAGATCCTTGACTTTCAATTTCAATACCCGAGCAATTGCCGCGAGGATATCGTCAGGCGGTCGTCGGTTGAATCCCGATTCGATACGCTGGTACGCGTGCATACGAATTGGCAATTTTTCAACAAGTTCCTCAACGCTCATATTGATCGCTGTTCGCTTGCGTTCGAGCACTGTACCGAGTCGTTCCCCTGCACTTAATCGTTCAATGATCTCGCCTGTTTCAGTAATCGCAAGCTTCGAAGACGATACAGGTTCTATCCTCAACTCGCCGCGTGCCCCCACACTGATTTGACTACCCATAATGTATGCCTCAATATCACCAATCTCGTTTTAAAAGTCATCATAAATAAAAGCATATTGGGGGTGACATTGTATTGACGACGCCCATCGTTCAATTCTCGCCTCAGCCGTTTAATATAAATCTATCGCATCGTCACCGTCATCGCCATCGTCTGCAAATTCAGCAAATTCTTCATCAGCAAGATCCGCCAAAGTAATCGCCTCGATATCTTTATCAGTATCCTCAACCGTAACAAAAAAATCATCGCTTTCTTCGTCATAAGTTTGTTCCCCGCCCAACAGCGGCCCCCACGCTTTGACGTTCTTGAGAGTATAGCCGCGCCCGTCACACTTTACGCATACAACCCGCTCGACAATTTTCGCCCCGCCGCACTCAGAACACTGTATGCATTCTTCACAATAGGGAAACAGAGCAGGAGGCTTTGCAACAAATTTTTTATTACCGCATCGCGGGCATCCCTTCGTCTGCACCAAAACGCCCGATTCCCAGAATGGCATACAAATTATCCTTTAATCCGTAATCGATGCACACCGCGATTATCGCCTTGCGCGCCCCACTTTTTGATACCGAGATGTACACATTCGATATCAACAAGCGCACACTTTATTTTCTTTTCGCTCAACACACCAAAAAAATGAATATCCTGTTTACCGTATCCCCGCTCGCTCGCACGGTCCATTTGACGTTCCATGATTCCTTCGTGAACCTTCGCCGTCCATACTGTATCCGTTCGAAAATAGGGAAGTTCAAGCTGATCATACATCGTTGCACGCACGAGAAGGCACCCCAACCCGGCAAAAAGCAACGTATCGTCGTTCGCTACCTCATATGATTTAAGCCCGCCGTCGAGCTTATACCATGCCGTAACGACGGGTATATCGTAATCGACCGCGTACTCGACCATTTTTGAAAGTGCATTACAAGGCGGAACAACATCCTCTTCGACATACCAAATGAATTCAGGCGAATGCACAAGCGCCTGTCTCGTGACATTGTTTTGCGCAACTGGAATTTCGTCATCATGCGTATATTCAGTGAGCCAATAACCGAACATGTACTCTTTGTTGCGATCAATACTCTCGGCTGTCCGGGACATCATCATGCCCCTCGAACACACACACACGACACCCTCAGTTATCATCAATGCCCCTCTGCTTTTGCCATTACTCAGTTTTCTATATCGTCCGATATAATCGGGCACGGCATCGTTCTGATGCCCCCCTCAATTATGAACGGCGTTGCTTTTCTGTAAGTTCTCACAGGTCTTACCTCATTAACAGTGATCGTGACGGTGACAATATTCGAATCATCTATCCCGTCATCGGCGTGGTAAGTAAAACTATCCTCACCGAAAAAGCCCGGATCTGGAGTGTAACTGAAGCTTCCGTCTGCAACCAGCATCAGTGTACCATCCGAAACATCGGTATCAAGTACGGCGGTGATGGGTCCACCATCCACATCTGAATCATTGTCGAGCACGCCCGGAGCGGCAACGTTCAGAGGCACATCCTCGTCCGTTGTGTAGTTGTCAGCGACAGCTATCGGGGGATTATTCGCCTCATTAACAGTGATCGTGACCGTGACAATATTCGAGTCATCTATCCCGTCATTGGCATGGTAAGTAAAACTATCTTCACCGAAAAAGCCCGGATCTGGAATATAGCTGAAACTTCCGTCTGCATTCAGTGTTAGAGATCCATCAGAAACATCGGTATCGAGTATGGCGGTAAGCGGTTCACCATCCGCATCAGTATCGTTACCGAGTACACCCGGAATAATAACGAGAAGGGCCACATCCTCGTCCGTAGCGTAGGTGTCAGCAACGGCTACTGGAGGTTGATTTACCTCATTGACAGTAAGCGTGACGGTGACAATATTCGAATCATCTATGCCGTCATTGGCGTGGTAAGTAAAACTATCCTCACCGAAAAAGCCCGGATCTGGAGTGTAACTGAAGCTCCCGTCCGCGTTCAGCGTCAAAGACCCGTCAGAAACATCGGTATCGAGTACGGCAATGAGCGGAGGATCATCGTCATCTGCATCGGTATCGTTACTGAGTACGCCCGAGGCGGCAACGTTCAGAGGTACATCCTCGTTTGTCGCGTAATTATCAGCAACGGCTACCGGAGGATTATTCACCTCAACAACGGTGATCGTGACCGTGACAATATTCGAGTCATCTATCCCGTCATTGGCGTGATAGGTGAAGCTATCCTCGCCAAAGAAATTGTGATCTGGATCGTAGGTGAAACTTCCGTCTGCATCCAGTACCAGTGTGCCGTCCGAAACATCAACATCAAGTACGGCGGTGAGCGGTTCACCATCTGCATCAGTATCGTTACCAAGCACCCCTGGAGCTACGACATTCAGAGGCACGCCCTCATCCGTCTCATAGCTGTCAGCGACAGCGACCGGAGGTTGGTTTACCTCAACAATAGTAAGCGTAACTTGGACAATATTCGAATCGTCTTCTCCATCATAAGCATGATAAGTGAAGCTATCCTCCCCATAAAAATCCGGATCAGGAGTATATGCAAAACTTCCGTTTGCGTTCAGTACTAATTCACCATCAGTAACATCAACATCGAGCACAGCAGTAATCGGATCGTCATCTTCATCACTATCATTACCAAGCACCCCTGGAGCTTCAACATTCAGAACTACATCCTCGTCCGTTTCATAGCTGTCAGCGACAGCGACCGGAGGATTATTCGGGGGAAGTTCCGAAGGAGTATCGATAAACGGATATTCCTCTCCTTGAAGGAGTAGAACTGTCTCTCCTGAAGGATCACCTGGACAAGGCCCATAAAGTTGAGTTACTCCACAACGAGCGTATCCAGCTTCTGACGGAACGAAATTCTCAGTAACCCCACCATTTCCTCCATCTATAATCCTAATCTCATCAACAATCCCAGTCAAAAAACTAACTGGAGTACCTGAATCCTCAGCTCCAATAACAACTGGATTTGCCCCAGTATCATAAGTCGAATCAGAATAAGTGTCAGAATCTTCTGAAGTCCCATCAATATACAGCGTGACTGTCTGACTGACTCGTGCAACTGCTACATGATGCCACGCGCCATCAGCTATATTTGTAGATCCAGTCAAAGTAAGAGCAATAGCTGAGCCATTGGTCGAAGCTCTGAAAACAGCTACTCCACCTTCAATTACGATCTCCCACCCCAGAGAACCAGAAGTCCAATTAGTAACCACTGCCCCATCGTCGTCCGTCTTGCACCAAAACTCCATCAGAAAATCTGCTGTAAACACAAAATCCTCTGAGGGATCTGGGTCAATCGACAGATAGCTCCGGCCATCAAACTCAATAGCTCCAGAGCCAACCTTGGAATCGCCCGTCAGCGCCACTGCTCCTGCAATAACGGGAATTACTGCCGGGGTAAAAGATTCACCCGTGTAAAGAGCTTTTTCACTATCAATCCGGATTTGTGTCATCCAACCTTCAAATCCAAATTGTGAGCCGCCACCATCTCGATGAAACAAGCGCAACACCGCCGCCAAATCAGAAATCGCCGCTACATCAGTTTCCTGCGACACCTTAGTGCCGTCTATATAAAGCCGCCAAGTATCAGCAACGCAAGTCAACGCAACATGGTACCAAGTATCGACAACCCAACTTAGATCATCCTTCGAGATAATCAGAGACCCGTCAACAATGAAAACCACAGAATCATTAGTTAAGCCCCCATAAGACTGGGACATATAAACCAATAGCCAGTGATTCGAGGCGTCAACGTATTGTCCAATTAAATTATGATCCCCAGTATCTCCTCCACTATGAATCGCCTCAAATCTCAACCAAGCTTCAACGGTAAGCGCAGACCCTAACTGCCAATCGTCCTGATCAGCCCAGTTCATACCCGGTCCAAGATCATCCAAACCCTTAAACGAGTCGAGACCAAACTTCTGCTGGTCCGAATCTTTTTCAATTTCAAGTACGGTACTATCATCTACGAAGGGGTTTTCATCGAAATGGAGCAATACAACAGTATCCGTATCTGGGGTATACGCTTCAGTCGGTACAGCAAAATTTGTCGTATAACGAGGGACGTGGCTGATTCGAAGTTCATCAAATATCCCCACTGCCGGATCAGTATCCAAAAAATCCCGTCCAAAATAAGCTTGAGCATAATCTTCCAGATCAAAAACACCAGTATCGGTACCTCCTACCTGAGTCCCATCAACAAACATTCTAATAGAATTGCTACTTCTTGTTATTGCTAAATGGTACCAAGTATCTGGAGTATGGTGCCACGATACTGAAATTCCCCAAGCCCAAGTCCCAGTAAATTTACCAAGCTTCAGTAAACTCGATCCAGCATCATAATACCAATGCCAACGATCATTGCCATTAGACGTATCTGCCCAAATCGAGAAGAATGACTCAAATGAAGTCGCTGGAGCCTTCCACCAAACTTCAAAACAAAAGTCTCCTGTACCGGGGCCCACATAATCGGCTACTGCTATACCTTTTCCCGCGTCTCGGCTAGTGCCGTAATCTGCTGACGCCGCTCCAAACTTTTTAGTTACAGTCTCCCGAGCTACATCTGTGATAGTGAGACCCTTTTGTGCCCCCGAAGAACCAAGAGTATTCGAAAGCCGAGCATTAGGGGAACTCTCAGTAACCTTATTCGCTCCATCAATAGCCTCATCTCCAGTCAGAATGAAATCTCCGTCAAGAATCCCTGCTGGAGTAATATCCTTTGGAGCACCTACACTTGCCATAACCGCCTCACAACTTCAGCACATTAACTAACCGGATGAACGTAAATAGTTCCCGCGCCCGCACCAACCGCCGAGATCGCTGTGATCAGCGCGCCAATTGTAACCGGGAAACGATAGGCCGCATTTGCAAGCATAAAGTATCCTCGCGTTACCGTCACAATTGGTGTACCCGACGCCGGAGTAATGCAAATAAAGCAATTAACAGTCGGCGTAATATCGATAATCACAGGAGCGTCGATAGCAGAAAGCCGCGCCGTAAGCGAAACGGGTGCCGAAGCTGACGCCTCGATTATTGCAATGGTGCGCCCTTGGAGAATGAAACCTTCTGGCCCTTTAAAACCTCGTTCTATTGCCATATTAAAACCTCATGTATATTAAAATATTCGCCTTATATTCGCCCATAGAGCATATCGAGTGTATCGCATAGCTCCGTCATTATAGAATCTTCAGATCCGCCCGCTTCGTCGGCACGGTTTTTACCGCCCCGTCAGGCAAGCCAGCGAACAAAAATTTATCGGCCCGAGAGAAGTGCTCAGGTATCACAACACCCATGATTTTGCGTGCTTTTTTAAGTGTCAGTTCATCCCAATCACTATCGCCGCCTAGCCCTGCAATGCTCAAAAACAGACTCCCGGCATCTTCCCATTTGTAACCCTTATCATTGAAGATCTCGGTTCTCCAAGTCGTGTGATCGTCCTCATCACCCTCGAATCGCCGTACGATCCTAAGCGGTACTGTATCAACAAAAAATCTGGTGATCATATAATAATCCTTATCTTATTTTTTTTTTATTCCTCAATTTCATTTGCACAAAGCGTAAACCTTTATCGCCCCTAAAAGGTTCACTGTGATCATGTTCACCTGTCAATATCTTGATAGGTATCTTTTTAAATGCTTCACATCTGAGATTACCTATATAATGATTACAACTCATACATTGATCCGAAGTCATAATGCCTCTCTAACTTCAGTAATAAATTGCTCCATGAGGGTTGGTATTTTTTCTCCTTTATTATAAGCAACCCACGATTCAGCAAAATACTCATCAAAACTTGTCTGAGCATATTCGCCAAGATCCTTTGGTGCCGTCTTCATAAGAAGTTCATGCGCCTGAGTTTTCATTCTATACCAACCCTTCCGATTTAGTTTTTGATATCTAAACAATTGGAGATGACCATACTCATGCACAACCACTCCATAGGTAGACGGATCGACCATCCACCGCTTCACATCCAAATAATCATCTAAAGTTTTTTGCCAATACTCAGCATCTGATCCGGGTACATTCTTTGCGGCAGTTATCCTGTCTCTGATTCTTTCAATTCTTTCTGCACGATATGCCTTTTCTCCGGCAACATTCGCTTGTCGCTTGACATCCCAAAGCGGGGTATTCAATTTGATATAATATTCATCACCAATCACTGTTGCTTTCGCTAACGTTTGGCCCACTTCATTTATAGTTGAAACATTCTTCGGCGACCATCCCCACCGATTTTTCATATCAAATAAAGCCCGGTTAACATCGTTTGCGGTTTTCACATCCATAGCCCCATAATCAATAACTCCTGCAATTCCTTGAGTCCTTGCCCATTCTTCGGCTTCACGCACAGTCTTAAAAACCGGAATCTTTACTGTCTTCGGCAGTTTAAATACTGGCGGTTTTCCAGTAAACGGGCGAATCGTTTTCGGCTTAAGTAAATCCCCCGGTTGTGGTAGCCCTTTCCAATTACCAGCAGGTAATATGTCTTTATTCCAAAGATTCTTAACGCCCTTCTCCAAAGCAAGACGCTTTGCCGATCCCTTCGCTAACTCGCGACTCTGATCATATAAAATATGCGAAGGATCTTTGATTACAATACTCGTAGGTGTGTGAAATTGCACCTCAATGACCCGTCCTGCTTTCTCGAATTTAAGGTTATAACCATGATACATATCCTCGCCAAAAGCATTCCTAGCTTTGATGAGCCGCCAACCCTTTTTCTCAAATGCTTTGACTGCGCTCTTCGCATTCTTGACGAATGTTTTGTGCTTAAACGTCATCGTATATCTGTTCACATCGTGAATGCCGTCGAGCGCCTGAGGTAATGTAAGCCCTTTATCTCTCATCAACCTCCCGACTTTAGAAAGAATACTCTTGCGCGTCTTAAGCCTGAAAGCAAATCCATGAACCTCGCCTTTCTGAAGCTTCGCAATACCATTAAATAACGTCGAAAGTTCAGGCTCAGCCGCCTTACCAACATTATAAAGTGCACGCGCACCTTCAAGTGCGTCGTCACGTACCGCTGAAGGTATCGCTTGAATAAGCTCCTCTGGCAACACAATCGAAAAAGCGGGCTCAACATCGCCAAACTGATTAAATGGTATTGTCTTTTTCGGGACTGTTCCGAACTTTCCGGGCCTAACCCGCCTCATTTTTTTCGAGCGCTCGAAGAGCATGACACAACGACAGTTAACAACCTCGCTCGCGCGCCCGCCCGGCTGTCTCGGATACATAAGCCCATTCGAAAACCGCTTAAAAAATGTGCGCCGTTGCCCATCGAGAACAACATGGTTGCTAGTATCTCTCGGACGCAATCCGCGTACGCGTGAATCTCGCGCCGTAAGCCATATCTTGATCAATTCATTAGGCGGTATACCAAGTTTATTGATCGTTGCCCATTGTGAGCGCGCCTGGATAAAGCCGACTTCTGTACGCGCAATCGATGCCGGACTCGATTTTGCCCATCCCTTGTAACGTTTCCGAATACGCCCTTCAATCTTATCGAGAGTTTCCCCGCTCCGTACCCCCCGGACAACTGAACGCATGACCCCACGCTTGCGCGCATCGCCAATACTCTCAGCAAGCTCAGGCACTCGCGTATTGATCCAACCTTTAATCTCTTTTGGAAAACCGGGATGTTTGAAACCCAGACGAGTTGTAGTCGAGGTACTAAATTTTTCTCCCGCCTTATCTAGCGCACCTGTAAGACGAGTTTCGATATTGCCCGAGCGTTTGAGTTGAATATTCGAGATTCTTAGATTGAGATCGTCAACATATCCTTGCCCAGTGGCTTCAAGCAAGGCGAGCGTAAAAACTGACGACGCTTTAAATTCATGCCTTCGCCGCAATCCTGCAAAATACCGTTCGAGTTCGCGAAGCTCGGCAAGCGCTTCTTGTCTGATTACTTCGGCAAGTTTGTCGATCTCTTCTTGTATTTCCGTCCAAGCTTCACGGTATACCTGAGCCCGCCGCCGCTTCTCAGCAGATGAGATCTTCTGAAACGACGCCGACAATCTTGGCATTCGATAAGCTTCGCGCATTATCCCTCATAAGCACACCTAGAATCGCCGTGAGCAGTCTTTTCCGGGTACCCCTTTATGATGTATTGTCCTCATTGCCCGGCACGCTTGAGGTGCTGTCTCCCTCATTGTCGGCGAGAACCTGTTCGGTAAGATCTTTAAGTGCTTTCTCTTCTTTCGAAAGCGCCGCCTCTTCGCGGAGTTCTTCTAACATAGCTTGCTCAACAGGATCTTGTTCGGGGAAAAGCAACTCGCGTGTCGCGTCATCAACAGCAAGTTCAGGATTAAATTTGACCAGTTCCCGATATGCAGTAAGCGTTAATTGACCGATCCCGTTTGCTAACGGAGGCAAATCAATACGGGCCCGCGCTTCATCCATTTTCATGATATCGTATTCAATAAATCCTCGAACAATTGTGCTTTCCTGTTCGTCGTCCCGCGGATCGATATTCCCCCAAAAAAATTCCAGATCTAAAATCTTCTGATCACCCGAGACCTGTGCGATCTTCGGCAAAACTTTTCGATTCATCTTCGCGGCGATCATTTGAGCAATCGGTTTAATCGCCTCTTCAACCGATGCGGACTGAGCAACTTGAGCGGTCGATCTGTTCACATCACGCTCGATGCCGAAATCTTGCGGCTTTAGGTTGAAACAAAACGCCAAAACCCTAATCAAAAGTTCGGTATATTTTAGGAAGAGCCCGTCATCAGTATGCGGTTTCATCCTGATAACTTCAGGTTTGCCCGTGTTAGCCCAAAAAGCCGGAGTGCCGCGCCCCTTAAGTTCCTGATCCCAGAAAGCCCGCATTTGCCGCATCTCTCCGTCACCGATATTATCCCCAAGCCAAACAAGAAACGGCGGAAACGCCTCGCTCGCAGTAGCACGTTGAAAAGATGAGACGTGAAAAAATGCCTCAAGGATCTCCATCGCGGTCTCCAGGCTCGAAAAGCCGAACGGCGACCAAGAACGCTTACGCGACATTAAGTACTCAAGATCTTTATCTGCAAAATTCACATGCGTTCGGCTATCAATTATCTGGACCCAACGGATTTCGTCAGGATTACCCGACCATGCCAACGTCTGCGCAATCGTATACCCCGGCACGACTTCAAGAGCCAGATATTCATTTGTGAATTCAGGACGCTCGACATACTCCCAAACCCCTGCATCAAACACCTGGATGTCTTCGACAATTTGCCCAATGAACGAAATAAAATCGTCATCAGTCGCATTCGGATTATCGATAACACTGCGAACCGTCGCAATACTTTTTTCATACGCCGCGATCTCGCCCGGTTTCAAATCCACATTAGTCGGACGCACGGCGTACGCAAGATTCCCAATACCTCCCCGAATAACATTGATCGCACGGGACGGTATCGCCGACTCGCTCAGGTCTTTTAATGTATCTACCCTGTTCCTGAATCGGCGTTCACGAAAAGGCTTGCCCCCCAATGATCCAGTTACTAAGCGACCACGACCTGTATCGAATACATTCGCGCTTTTTTTCTGTTCCGCCGCAAGTTGTTTAACTTGCCGGGCAATAGCATCGTCCAAACCGACTTCGACCGAATTCACATATTCCTGAGAATAATCTTGCACGCGGGTTTTCGCTTCAGGTATATGTACAGGTAAAGGCACAGGTATTTCGTTTGTTCTGAAAAGTTCTCTCATACGCTACTCAGCCTTAAAGTCTAGCACCGTTCAATGACACGAGACACACAAGACAATTAAACAAACTCAATATCAAAAGCCGTAACCTCAGCCTCATCCTCATCGACGGCTTCGCGGTCTTCCTCTTCGAAAACCTCACGAATCGAACGCCCATGCGCAAATGCCTGATGCACACCAAGTTTGTCCTTATAAATCAATTCAGGCGGTTCGCAATATGGACACGTAATAAAAAGATCGCCCTCGATCTTTTCGATAATCTCAAAGTCGTCATCCCCATTAAGACTGTTGACAGGCGTTGTCATTTGCGTATTGTATCCCCCGCGCATGTTTCCGTGCAAACCTCAAGACATTGATCAGGTGACGGATGTCGTCAGGATCGAGTAAAATGCCGATACCCTTCTCGCTATCATACATGGCACTCTTAACTTTGCGAAATCCCAAACACACCCTCCCGTCATCGAGTGTATACGTCCCGAAAAGTTTTTCATTTTTTTCAAGACTATCAAAAAAATTGTCTTCAGTCGCTGAAATCACTCGTGCAAGTGGTGTCATGATTTACTGGGCCCCTTATCTTCATACAGCCCGCCAACTGGGCGAGGTATTTTTGTTCGTTTCCGTTGCTCAGCCGCCTTCGAATCTTCGCCTTCGCCAAAGGCCGCTGTAAGCTTATTCGCTGTACCGCCGATCCCATTCATCAACTGATAGGCGACATGAAAGACCGCAATGAATATCCAAAAAACAACCATGATCCCGAGATTCGGACGGGTATCATGCGGATATCCTTTAACATAGGCAACTGAAAAAAACGCACCCCCGACAAAATACAATACAATTGTCAATACAATCAAAATTGTTTCAAGCATTTTCCAACTCTTTCATAAGATAGGCCCTTTCCAAATTCTCAACTGATTTCTGAAGCCCGATTACCGCCCGTAGCATACGCCGGAGAACCTCTCGATTTGAAATCGCACCAAGATCGTGATCAATCAACGTTCTCTTAAGATCATCGATCTCTTTAGCAAGCGCCCGGCGTTCAGCAATCGCGTGCGTTACATCCGTCGCGCCAAATTTTTCAAGAGGTGTGGCGTCTATCTTCCGTTGTTGTTGTCGATATTTCTTACGATTGAGCATCAATTTAACCACGCCTGTGGCGCAAAAGATTCGGCCAGTTTCCTGTACTGCTTAAACGCCCCAATCTGTCGCGAAACAAAATATTCCTGTACAAACTCATTCGTATAAGTCAATAAAAATAGATACATCAACGCCCCTCGATGTTCATCCGGCTCAAGCACTTCGAGAACATCTGCTATGTCCCGGCACGCCTCTGTAATATTCGCAAGCTCTTGCTTCGACAAATGCTCGCCGAACTCAGCAAGCCACAGTTTTACCTGTTCATAAGCTTCCTTATTATGCTCCTCTTGCTCGCACGCGCAATCTGGACAATTCTTCGTTTTCAAGTTGTCGAAGTTCTTCACTCAGCCTCTCTTTCTCGTAAGTCGTCATCAGCGATTCGACTTTATCAAAACGCTTTGCAAGCTTAATCATAAGATCCAAAAATGCTTTAAGAATAACTTCAAGCTGAGTCGCCGTGATCCGGGTGCCAACCCCTTGACCCTTGCGCACTTCAGTTAGTTTACTAATTGTCCGTGCAAGACCACGCCAATCATTCAACTCAAGATTCGAGACATCGACTTCACTGATACCGTCAGATGTTAATTCAGCAAGCCGGGCTTTCGCACGTTCGCCTGTTAAGTTTAAATCCGTACTGAATTCCTTCGTTTTCATCAAGCCTACCTTTTCGAGCCGTCCGCACACATGCACAATAATATAATGAAACTGAAGCGCCGCCTGACTCAACAAGCTGAGTGATGATTTCAGCGTTCGAGTATCTCTATACGGTCTCTGTTGTAGTGCTTGGCCTTGCTTCAACCAATGTCCTAACGTACTCTGCATATCTTAATTATGCACTTTCAGAGTTCAGGAAAATCAGCGAACGAGTAAAGTAGAAAAAGAAAGCCCGACCGAAGCCGGGCTCTATATGACAATTCACGAATGAGGGGCAATTCATTTCGATCATCGCGTATTCTGAGGATACAGAAAGGGGACGACATTTTATTTTACCCCCTTATTTTAATCACGCCTTTATTACCCGCCAACGTTATATCACCTGACGGTGCGGACAATGTGCGGGCCCCGTTAAATACCGCCCGCGCTTCTGCTAAATTCGCGGAATAAAGCAAGCCCTCACCAATCGCGCGAACGAGTAGCAACGCAACATCATGCTGTGCCTTCCAGCAATCGGCACATTCAGCAAGATGAACAGCATCAAGAAACGCAATTTCTCCGCACTCTTCGGCCCGTAACTGATCAGTATTGACAGGTATCGGTATCAAAATCCGATAATATTCAGCGTCGAAATCCACACGAAACTCATGTACCATCACATTACCCGACCGTGTCGGCGGATAATCAATCTCAATAGATACGAGAAGCTCTGAATCTTCGTCAGCCTTCGTCTGCAAACTATCAATAATCTCCTTATCCTCTACAAAGACGACTTGGCCGTCCCTGGCCTTTTGCAGTAACTTTTCCAATTTGTCCTTCATGTCCTTACGCACTGCTGATCCCCCATAAATAAGTTTACCGATCCATCGATACCGATTCGCCCTATCTCAGCCCGCTGAGATAGGCAAACTATTTTGACAATGTGTCGTTTCTTCTTCGCCGCCGCTTGCGCAAGCGGTAAAAGCTTGTGAAAAAGAACAATATCCGCCGCGATTAACGGCATCTGCCCTTCTGGCCGTTTCATGAATAGTACCCCTTCATTGCCTGTTACCGGATCGAGAGTGGTGAAAAGAAACATCCTTTCTATTTGCCGTACAGCAGACATTTATTTTTCTTCCTTTCCTGCACTAGACGCCGCGCAATATACCGTAAAAAGACTTCCTCAAATGTCTCACCGAAGACAACATCTTCTTTAGTTACCGTAGTATTACCCTCGTCCTGCACGACGTTCCACGTCAGCGAGAACTGATTCTCAGCCTTGTCGTATAGGCATGAAACCAAATCATAAATATTTATATTTCCAAAAGGCGTTGAAATACCGACATAATTCGAGCGGATTTCACACCGCGTCGTAACCGTCTGTTTCCCAGTCACCTCTTCACAACCTCAAGATCAAGACTAAATGGCGGTAGTACCGGAATACGCAAGTGACATTTGCAACAGGTATACACAAGCGCTTGCCCTTTTTCGGTCTTCACATTATCAACCGCCGAAACCAGCGCACGCTTTTGGCGGGTATCACAATGTTTGAAAACAATATACCCTTTACTTTCATCCTCGAAAAGCTTCTCAGTCACCATCTTGCCTTGCCGTGTGTGTTCAACTCCGATCCGAAACCAAGCTTTGCTCTTACGCCCGGCCCCGAGTACAGCATCAGCATAAATAGGCGCACCTAATATTTTACTTCCCATCCGATAATCGCCTCACCTTCAGCTTGTGAAAACGCACAAACAAAAAATCAGTCAGGGCCTCATTAACTGCATGCGATAAATCAATAAGATCTTCGTACGTAATCTCATGAATTTCGACATCTTTACAATAGGCCAACTTGGCTTTGAAAAATTTTTGATCTTGCCGGATTCCTGCCGCTGTTGCCCCTATCATCCAATCTTCTTTGATTATACTTGAACGGATCGCAAGAAGCTCGCGAGCATTATCTTGCGGCGCTCGAAGCAAATGGATAATTCGCGGCGGCGGATCATTAAAAAGTATCTGCGCCCGTTGATACGATACAGTCAACCCTCTCTGTTTGCCGGACTTGCCGTATATCCGCTGTGACGTGAAGCCGTCCATCCCCTGAGTACTGACATAAAGCTGAGGATGTCCCCCAAGAGCGTCCGTCAGCATTCTCAAGCCCGCACCCTCTTTACCGAAAATCGCAAAATCAAGCATGACCTGTTATCGTTTAACCGCTCTTGCCCAGTATACCGCTGGAAGTTCTTTGTCATATAGCCCCGATATCGTCTTAATTTCCATAACCACGAAACGGTGAACCTCAAGCAGATATCGCAAACCGTGAATCGTTACCCGCCAAAAATCTTGAGGCGCACGATGAATCCGATAGCCGAACGGCATCCCCAAAAGAAGAACGCCGCCGACCTTCATCACCCGGCTTATCTCCCGCATCGCCGCAAAAATGTCGTCAACGTGTTCAAGAAGCCCGGCACAAAAAACGCAGTCATACGTCTCGTCAGCAATACTGGGCATAGTTCGAACATCAAGCCGAAGATTGACATGAGCCGTCGGGCTGTTATCCGAAGTCTCGTAGCTCCGCGCTAAATTGAAATAGTGCCGATAACGATTACCTTCATTATCGAGATCACTACCACTGCCGACCGATAAGACCCGCCCCCGTATTCCCCAAGAATGCAGACGAAGCCACTCATTAGAAAGCTTTCGAACTTCAGTCAGTCCCGGCATCGGTTGCCCTCAATTCACAAATTTCCCGCGCGTTCTCGTCAAGCAAATACGTTTTGTATTCGTGCAACACGGTATTGAGTACCTGCTCTTTTACCTTGTCAGGATGCGAGACTTTTACGATACGCCTGAGCGGCACAATCGTCTTACCCTTTGTCGCTTCGATCACAACAGCCCCTGACACGTTTTGCTCAAACGCTCTCACGAGATGCAAAACATACTGCCCTGCATTGTCGATATGCAAAATCGTGGCACCCTTAAATTGGCTTTCGAGACCTTTGCGGATTTCGGCAAAGTGCCAGTCCATTTGCGCACGCCCCTTCTTGGTAGTTATCTCGCACATGCTCACCTCTTATTCGATCTGATAATCAACAAGACTTTGCCGACGCTTTATTTTGAGCCGAAGATATCTGCGATATTCGCGATGGCATTCACCACAGCGCGGACGACCACCTGAACACACAGTATCGGCAACGGTTGTAATGTAATGTCGGCCTGTCTGGCAATACTCGCCGACGCACACTTCGCAGTTAAGGCCGTCAATAATTTTTCGACCGCGTCTTCGAGAGCCTTCAAGAATTTGTGTCATTTTTCTTACCGTTGGGTCGGAGCATAGATCACTTTTGCCCGCATTGGAGCCACAGAATCGCCGTCAGGCGACTTTCTCATGCGACCTTATGTATCGCCATGCGGACTTTGTCACGCCGCTTCAGATCGTCTCTGACGAAGTTTAACTCGTTTGCAACACTGGCACACGTCGCACACGTGCAACCTATACCGTGACGCTTTTCAATCTTAGCAAGCATTTCATCAAGTACACAAAGCCGCTCTTGTTGCTGTCCATACTTCATAATTACCCCTTTCATCGAAAGTATTGCACGTATTCTACA